>ODAI010787345.1_pt1 | contig 18589 bp, 15 predicted proteins | sample 1539321 | NCBI WGS metagenome assembly ODAI01 (sample SAMN02144231, study PRJEB22623) | gut metagenome | biome: sheep rumen | host: Ovis aries | place: New Zealand
AAGAAGTATCAGGGCGGCAATGCTCATCATCAGGATTTCGATAGTGAGGCTCATCTCCAGGGTTGCTCCGTTGAAGGATGGACGCAACGAGGGGAAGATGCCAAACAGCATTATGAGCACGACGCCCAGCAGGAATGCCATAACGGCCCAGCGGGCATGAGGATTGGCTGACTCGCTCTCTGACTGGGTTTCTGTCTCATCTGCCAAAAGTCCTTGGCTGAGTCGTCTCTGGTACTCGGGATCTTGCTCCAGTGGCTTGCCTACGTAGTTCTGCACCAGTGATGCAACCAGTATGGCTATGAACGAGGATGGTATGGTTACCATCATGATTTCTGTCATACCGATGCCATGGGCTCCCAGTAGTTTCTCGGAAATGATTGCTGCGGTAGCGGCTGATACGGGGGAGCCTGTGCATCCCAGAGATGCTGATATCGTAGCAATGGAGAGGGGGCGCTCGGGGCGGACTTTTGCCTTATGCGCTATCTCGGAGATGATAGGTAGCAGGGCATAGCATGTGTGTGCGGTGCCTGCGAGCAGTGTAAACAGCCATGTGACGAGGGGTGCAAAGAATGTTATGCGGCTGGGGTGTTTCTTGAGGAAGCGTTCGGCTACCTTAACCATATAGTCCAGACCGCCTGCGGCCTGTAGGGAGGCGGAGGCTGTGATGACGCTGACGATGATGAGCATGACGTCAACGGGGACGCTGCCTGGTTCCAGACCGAACACGAATACCAGGACAAAAACACCGACCATGCCGTAGATGCCCAGTCCTATGCCGCCAACCTTGGCTCCGATGAATATCATGGCCAGGACGACAAACAACTGTAGCAATATGATTATTGTTCCCATACGTTATAATTTGTTACATCGTCTTCCCTGGAAAAGGCTTCCTCGGTATTCGTGTCGGGATCGTATGGGACGTCTGTGGAGAGGACCATCATCTGCTGCTGGGGTTGGACGTCAATGACCCTGCAGATACTGCCCTGATATGTTTTCTTGCTCATAGTGATGTTCTTTATGGTATGAATACTTTCCTGCCGTCAACGATGTATAGTCCCTTGGTTGGCTTGGTGACGCGCTGACCGGTGAGGCTATAGTAGTCGTGGTTGCGGTTGGTGGCGGCTTCTGTTTCGGTTATTCCTGTGCTTTCACTGTCGTCAAAGCTTATTGCCAGACGGGCGTTGTCTGGTACGTCGCTGGCGGCGAACCATGCGACGTAGGATGGCAGGAGGTTGTTCTTGGGATGATATTTGTAGAATCCCAGATTGTCGTAGCTGGTGTCGCCTGACGGACGGCCCAGGGTGTAGAAATTGCTCATCATCTCGGACGAGGTCATGGAATGGCCGCCTGGATCCACGCTGCCCTTGAGCAGATTGCTCTCGAATTCGGTTGCGGCTCCGGGATTGGGGCCGTCGTAGCGTGACAGGTATATCAGCCCGTCGCCTTCGTAGGTGAGCAGGACGGGGGTCAGCGCGGGTACTATCTGTTTGCCTATATGGCAGAACTTGATGGTGCCGTCCTCGAATGATTTTGCCCACCAGGCTGAAACGCCATCGGGTAGTTGTACCGGGTAGCCGAGAATGAGTGTGGACAGTCCGCGGGGGTTACGGGTGACGGGGAAGTACGAGAATATGTGGTTCTGCCGTTCCTCGGTATCTTCGTATTCCCAGTAAAACTTGCCTGCCCATATTTCGTCATTGATATAGCCATAGCCTGCCTTGCCGGGGGCCAGTACACCGTAGAAGAGTTGATTGGTCGTCCCGTCCTTGACATAGACGTTGAGGTCTGCGGGGCATCCTGCGAAACTGTTTTCGTCATCCGGACTGACTACCGGTGCGGGATTCTCGTTGTCGTCAACCAGGGTGCCTGCCGGCACATACGTGTCAATGTACAGGTTACGCAGGTTGGTCATGTTCTCGAAGGCGTACTCGGCTATACGGTCGGCAAATTGCTGACGGACGGTGAGGGTCTCGAAGGACTTGGGGGCTGTGACCAGATATTTGTCTGTCAGGTCGTAGAGTGCACCATCCTTGACCGCACCTACGGTACCATTCAGGATGAAGGCGTTCTGTACCTGATGGTGCTGCGGGCGTGCAACGGACTGGATGGTTGAGGGGATTGTGACGGTATTGACGATGCCCATGCTTTCGAGGGAGCTTGGACCAAGCTTTGTCACAAGCAGGTTACGTTCACTGAAATAGGTCTGGTATTCTCCGTCGAGGCTGACGTCCAAACCGCCTGCGTTCAAGGCCTTTTCAAGCGAGACCTCGAGGGTGGTGTTTTCATTGTTGATGATTTTCAGATAGCCTGAAACGTCTGCATCACCAGTGCTTCCGACTCTCTTGTTATAGAACGTGTCGTCAACGTTGTAGCGCAGGAATACCAACAGCTCGGGATAGTCATCAAGGGGATAGATGTAATCCATCATATCGTCTCCGAACAGTAGGGGCTGTCTCATTTCCTCGTCCGGGCATGCCCTGATTTCGCTGGGATCGATATAGCTACTGCCATCATACTTCTTCTGGTTTCCGGTACTCCTGACACCATCCAGACGGTCAAAGAAGAAATTGTGTATCATAGGTTGTCCGTAGCGCTCTCCGGCAATAGCTCCGAAGTAGTCGTCTCCGTCATGCTGGACCCGTCCGGTAAAATAGCAGTGTGACACTTTAGATGTACGGTCGTCGCCCTGCTCTATCTTGCCGACAATGCCGCCTACCTGTGCGTCGGCTTTGACCGTGACGTCCCTGACATAGCAATATTCTATGTCGTTGTGGTTGTTGGTCATATAGCCGCAGATGCCGCCAAACTCGTCGTTGCCACTCTCGTACTGCCTCACGCTTCCTCCCACCACGGCACAGTGGGAGATGGTGCTGTGGTTAAACATTTGGCCGCATATAGCACCGATGTGACAGTCGTCACCGTCGCCGGCGCGGATGTCCACATTCACCAACTTGAGGTTCATGACTTTGCCGTTGTCCATCTTGCCGAAGAGTCCACGATTGTCGTCGTTCCCTACGATTGCCAGGTTACGGATAATGTGTCCCTGTCCGTCGAAAGTTCCGCCAAACTTGTTGTCGTCGTTCCATCCGATGGTGTATGCATTGAAATTGATGTTGTTCAAGTCAATATCGGTCGTCAGTTTGATGGTGTAGCCTTTATAGCCCTGATCACCATCATCATAGCTTCCCCACTTGGTTCTCAGGCCTGCAAGCTGGGCAGCATTGGTGACATAGAGTGTTCTACCTGATTGTACAGGGGCTTCTGTTGAGCCGTCCCATACACTGATGTCCTGAGCCTGAACAGTGGCGGCTGCCACTGCCATCAGCAGTATTGCAAATATGGTATTCTTCATTTGTCCTGAACTACTTTGATGATTGAATATTAGAATACAAACTTGACGGTTTCGTCATCTGTCGAGACAAGGCCTACTCCACTGCCCACAGGTGCGTTGAAGGTGGCTCTGCCGCTTTCGTCGGCCTGTTGGCGTGCTATGATGGCTCCGTTGGCCTGATAGAGACGTATCTGCTGGTTGGACTTGACGCCTGTTACTATCAGGGTGCTGCCAACGCGGCTGACATGCATACTGGTGCCTTCGTCTCCGTTTTCGTGTACGTTTTCGACAGATGTCGGTACAGATGATGGGTAAAGTGTCACTACGCCGCTGTTTCTGCTGCCGGAGTATGTCTTTGGAATCAGTCGCATGTACTGTCCGGTTTCGGGATCCTTGCATACCAGTGTTGCACCGACGTACAGTTCTTCCTTCTCGGTAACTGCGGGAACGGTAATGGTTACATAACCTGCGCGGTAGCTGCCGTAGTCGAGCATGTAGCCATTGCCCTGGGATACGGGTACTCGGTGGCTGAACAGTACCTTTGTCTCGTAGTTGCTGTGGCTGGCGCCCGAATTGTTATATACGAGGGAACTGTAGCTCTTTTCCTTGAGTCCCACGATAACTGCGAAACTTCCGCTCAGACTGCGACGGTTGTAGCTGCGCACACATATAGTGATATGGTTATCGCCATTCTTGTCAACTCGCTGTCCTGCAACGAAACATTCGAACCGCGGATTGTAGGGGTAGAACTTGCGTGTGTGCTGTTCGTAAACGTGGTCTTCCTTGTTACTGCTGCCCTTGCGACCGCCAATGCGTGCTGCCCTGCGTGCCAGGTAGCGTGCATAGCTCTGCTCCTGAACGCCCAGAATATCATCGTACTTGACATACATGGTGGTGTTCACGCCCGTACCTATTATATAAGGTATGGTGATGCGCTGCTTGACACTGGAGCCTGCATTGATGATTGTATTAATGGGGTACTGCTTGTCTATGCCGTCAATCTTAAGCACGCATTCGCTGATGTTGGACGTGCCGTAGTTGTTGACTGTCACGAGCAGTGTTATCTCGTCATTATTGCACTGGAATCCCTGGTTGTTCTCGCTATCAAACTGTATGGTGTAGTTGAAGGCGTTACCGAAATAGGATACCGTCTTGTTGAGCTGGGACACGCCCAGACTGTCAACGGCTACGTAGCAGACTTGTATCTTTTCGTTGGTCATGTATCCGTCGAAACCGAAAATGTTGTTGGATTTCGGCAGCCGGACGGTTGTCATTGGTGTGCCGATGCCGAAGCCGCCATCCTTGTTGGGTACAAGGCGTGCTGCCATAAGTCGCATGGATGTGCTGTCGCTGGCCATCGGTATCTCGCGCCATAACAGGGCTACGTTGTTGAGTGACTGTGCCTCCAGGTCGGGAACGATGCGGAAATCATCGACATTGACATTGTTGAGTATAATGGATGTATTGATTCCGTCCTTGGCCTTGCCGTCCATGCCATAGCTCTTGACGCGGAAGTTGGTTCCGCTTCCGATTGTATCGATTGGAGTTGCCCAGGCAAGTACATTGAGGTCTCCGATACGGCGCATACGCATCAGCTGGTCGGTCTGCTCTATGTCGTGCATGGTGACGTTGCCTGCGGCATCGACTGTCATGCAGATATTCTCGTTGTCCTTGTCGTTGGATGCCTTGCGGGCAATGATATATGCTGTATTACCGTCGTATGTGATATGGTAGTCCTTCAGTGCACAGCTTTCGTCAAGCGTCATAAGCGGTATGGGGGCGCTCCATGTCTCGTTGCCGTCATAGCGTGACATCATAAGCTGGCCGTGCATGACAAGGTCGGTAATCTGTACAGTGTCGTCGGGGTTCACCCAGCTGCCCTTTTCCAGGAGTCCTTCCTGCCAGATGCCTACGCCTGTTCCGTTGTCGGCAAGTGCTAAGCGTGGGTTGAAGGAGGTTGTCTCGGGTGAGGAGTAAACGGGCTGGGGGCTGTACCACTTGGTGCCTGGCAGCTTCTTGGTATAGTATATTCCATATACGCGGCTGGCGCGCTTGACTGTTTCGTCAACATGCAGGGTGTCATCCAGGTCTTCCTGGGCTATCTTGTCCGTAGCCTGCTCGAGCAGTACCAGGTCAAGTCCAGGAATTGACGCTGCGTCGTAGCTGGTGCATCCGCCCAAACGCCATGCGGACAGGTAGATGGGGGTGCCTGTGGGTGCTACCTCGACGGTATAGTCGTTGGGGTTCTCGTAGCTACCCTGATATACTATGCTGTCTCCGCCGGCAAGGAACTTGACGGGCTCGTTGAAATCTACGCGACTGGTAACAAATTCTCCTGGAAGCGTGGCGCCTGTCTTGCGCATATTCTTGTTGGTTGTTCCGCTTGGATCGTCGGAATCGCTTAGGTAGTAAACAAAATTCTTGTGGAATGGGTTCTTGAAATTCTTGGGTTTGATAAGGTACTGCTTTACTGCTGTTCGTCCCAAATCCTTGGAACCGCGCTTGCTCCACCCAAAGGCCTTGAGCTTGTAGTAAACGCCCAGACCGCCGAACCAACTGTAGGCACTGCCCGAGAAGCTGTTGCGAAGGTCCAGACGGCATCCTGTGGCATATTTGAAACCGATGCCTGCGCCAACTTCGACTCCTGCCTCGGCTGATGCTATGCCGATATCAAGCTTGGCTCTGGCCTGACCCTTGACAAAGGCTTGTCCGTTGAACTTGAAGGCAAGTATGTGGTTCTTCCACGGTGCTATGTCTCCCTCGGTGTTGTAGAAGGAGAAGATGCCGGTATTGACGCCAACCGATACTCCTGCACCTATTGACATTTGCAGGGGCGAGATAAACTGCTTGAATATCTTGCCGACGGTACCACTGTAGAATTTGGACAGGGACTTGGTCCAGTCGGCACCACCTCCGTTAGCGTTTGCAAGATTTGCGACCATCTCGAGGAAATCAAGTTTCATGCCGGCGTTCACACTTACCTCGGCGCGAAGACCTGTCTCGTCAACAAAGTCAAGGCCTACCAGATACTGCCCCCAGTCCGTTGGCCTGAACCTGATCAGGGACAGTGGAAGACTGTATTTTGTATATGCTTCGGCGTAGGCATTGATATTGAAATTCTTTTTCAAGATGCTTTTGGCTGCTTCTTCGTCCTTCTTTGGGTTGAAGGCCTCGGACAAGTCCTGAACCTCGGTATCGAGCTCGCCGCTGGAACTCATGGTTACTGCCAAATCGTTTTTATTTTCGGGACTGAGGTTGCTCTTGCCGCTGATAACATCATAGAAAACACCGGCACCCAGTGCAAATGTCATTGACAGTTTCTTGGACCTGAAGAAATCCATATCCAGTACAAAACGCATATAAAGTGGCGGATTGAGTGGAATCCTGACGTTCAGGCTGGGAGCCCCGCCTGGCAATACGTTAGTAATCCAGTCACCGCCGGCTTTTTGGGCATCGTCGCCTTCTAAATGTTTTTTGGTGGCTTCCCTTGCTCCCTTTTCCAGTTCGTCAATATCTATGAATGTGTTTGACAGGATGGGTAGCTGCCTGACAATTTCTCCGTCGAAGGCTACTGCAGGACGTCCCGAAGTGTAGATTGCGAGATAATTGCACAGGTCAAAGTCGGTCGTCCAGAAACTGTAGTCGAACAGTGGAGAATAGACTACATCGGTATAACCGTCCAGGGTGTCCTTGAGTATTTCGTTCTTCTCGGCAGGATTAATGACCTTTCTGAGCGTAATGGTGTTGTCATTCTTGTTTGTAGGGGACACGATGGCAACCTTCAGCCGAGCATAGTTCTCGCATATCATTCCATTTACCCATTTCATGGTGTCCAGATGCGAGGCATACTCGTCATAGTCAACAGTCTCGGCAAGAACCACTGGCAATATATCTGCCTGCTGGATTTCGGTGACGTAGAACTCGCCACGGAAGTCTGTTGTGGGTTTCAACGAGGATAGTATTGCCGACGTCACGGTTGGTGAGGTGATGGGGGCTTCGATGGATTGGAGGAAGATATCTACCTCCTCGGACTCTCTGCTGATAATACCTGTATCATGGTCGTAGGAACCGGGGTACAGGCAGAGTGCCGGCAGGTAGCCGTCACGGTAGCACTCGATGGTGCAGGGCTCGCCGTCGGTAAGGATGTACAGGCGTTCGCTCTCAGGGTCCTTGCCCCAATCTAACAGTTTTTCACCGATGGGTTTGTTCTTCATGTCTGCAAGTACGGCATGCATGGTGAGGCCGGTGATATCGTTGTATGGCTTATTGTCCAGGAACAGGTTTACCCATAGTGTGTCATGATGGGAGAACAGTCGCGAATCAAGATAGGTGGGATTAGGTGCATCCAGACGCTTGTGCTTGCCGAAAGGCATCTGGGGACCTGACTCTACGTATATCGAATTGTCATTTATATGGGTAACGGCATCCCTTGCCCACGTTTCATGCTTGAGCTTGATGCGCTTGAAGTTGTCAACACGCAAGTATGCTTCGACCAGGTCACCGTCTTTATAATCGTAGAAGGTGTACAGCTTGTCAACAAGCATATTATTGATGTAGCAGGTATCGCTCTTCTGCGTTTCCCCGTTGTAGTATATCGTCTGCAAGTCATAGTCACCGGGTATGATTCGGCTCTTGTCGAGCATCACGGTACGCACGGACTGTGACCCATAGCTGTGACCGTAGAACAAGTATGACTTGGCTGTCTCCTCGCCCATGCCTTGCGGCCAGATTTTTACCTCGAACTGTGTCTCGCCGATGGGAGGCATGATGTAAACGTAATTATCGGCCGAAAACAGCTTGGATATATTCTTCGTGGCATCTGTTGAACTGTTGATGGTTGTCACACGGACATAGAAGGGGCGTTTTCCCTGTGCCTTGTCAAGGCGCAGCACAACGTACTGATTGTCGCGTGCCTGGTAAATCTGATTGTAGAACCCTACTGTATCCTTTGGCGCAGGATCGTAGAACAGGTTGATAAGGGCATCCATTTCCTCTCGGTTGTCCTGGATAACATGATCAATCACCTGCCACTGGAACTTGCTGATGTCCGCCCAAGAGTCAAGCTGACCCAGGTTGACTGCGCGCTCTACTGTAAAATCATCTGCCAAAACACTGCTGATTGACAGACAGAGAAGTGCAAGAATTTGGAAGAATCTGTTCCTCATTTCCATATTTTTTAAAGTTAATCTTCGGTTTTGTGAGCATAAAAATACAATAAAGATTATTTTCCAAAAAATATGGAATTGCTCTTTTTGTTGCAGAGTGGATAAAAAGATGGAAAATTTTACCTAAAGTGGATTTGTTTTACCCCCAATTCCTAATTTAGGGTACTGGGTCGTAACCATGGCCTCCCCAGGGATGGCAACGCAGAACCCGACGAATTGCGAGCCAAGTTCCACGTAGGGGACCATGTTTGCGAATGGCCTCGACTGCATATTGGCTGCATGTTGGTGTGAAGCGGCATGACGGAGGTGTAATGGGGGAAATGCAGCGCTGATAGAACCGTATGGGCAGTATGAGCAGGGTTACAATGATTGTCCTGAGGATGTGCATGTAGTGGTGTATATCCTGTTGAGTATATTGCGTATGCCTGATGCTATGGCTTGACTGTCCTTGTGATGATTGGATAGCCAGATGAATGCTATGTCCAGATGGGTGTCAAGGTCTTGCAGGATGTGTTTGTTGAGGCGGTAAGCCTCGCGTACCTGGCGCTTGATGCGGTTACGGTCAACGGCATGGCGGAAAAGGTGCTTGGAAGCGGTGACCATCATACGGTGACATGGCTGTGAATTGGGTCTGTACACAGCGCGTATGGGATGACAGGTGACGCTGCGTGAGTTCCCGTTTTGAAAAAGCATACCGACAGCAGTGCGTCCCGTTAGCCGCTGGCTTTTGGGCAGACCATTAAGATTAGGCATTGTTCTGCTCTTTAATGTAGGCATCAAGTGCTGCTGTTATGCTGGGGTATTGTGGTGTGGGTGCCTGTAGGTCCAGACGTAGTCCTGCATCGCATATACTGCGCGCCGTACTGGGACCAAACGAGGCTATGCGTGTATCACCCTGCTGATAATCAGGAAAATTCTTCAGCAACGAACGTATGCCACTGGGACTGAAAAATACAAGCATATCGTAGTCGAACGGTTCGTCCTTGGGTATCTCGTTGCTGACAGTGCGGTACATCACCCCCTCGGTGATATTGATATTTTTCTGCTTCAGCATCTGTGCAAAGGATGTATTGTGCACATCACTCTGAGGTATGAAGTAGCGCTCGGTCTTATGACGCAGGATGTATGGCATGAGATCGTCAATCTTGCCGGTTTCACCGAAGAATACCTTGCGTTTACGGTATTGTACGTATTTCTGTATGTAGAGGGATATGGTCTCGGTGATGCAGAAATATTTCATGTCATCCGGGATATCGACTCGCATCTGCTGGCACAACTGAAAAAAGTGATCGATTGCATGACGGCTGGTGAAAATGACAGCTGTGTGCTGGGAAATGTCTATGTGCTGGTCACGGAACTCGCGCGGAGTGAGACTCTGTACCTTGATAAATGGATGAAAGACAATTTCCACTCCGTACTTGCGCATAATGTCATAATAAGGAGATTTATCTGATGATGGCTTGGGTTGCGAAACCAAAATCTTCTTTATCATAATTTTTTCAGTTGTCTTGTTGTCTGTTTATACTGTCATTGCATCAGCAATACCATTCATTATGCCCCAAAGTGCAAGGATAGGTATGGCTTCGAGGGCACAAAGGTATGATAATAAATGTAAAATGCCATAGAATTTCGGGAAAAATATCTGGTATGTCTTGATGATTACCAGTATTTTTGCCAAAATGAGCATGATAGCTGCGACTGCCAGGGGGTAAACGGGTGTTAAATCAAGATATAGGCATATCAGTGTAACTGGCATTAACGCTAATGTTTCGAGGTACAGGACATAGTTGCTTGCCTTACACCATTGCTGTCGGTATATTTTATCAAAAAAAACCCAATTGACAAAGGTGTACATGACATGTCGGATAAGGAAATAGGCATAAATGCACCCTGTGCATGCGAGCATCAGGAGATGTGGCGGATTGTTGCCTGGCATACGTGTGTCAAGAATACTCTGCCGGTAGTAATAGAACAGTATGCTGCCGGTAATACCGAGTATTATGATAAGAAACAGGGGCATGATGCGTTCTATGGCTGTAGCCGTGCCCTGAAGGTTCTTTTGTAATGTGGGCAGGAAGAAATCGTGTGTCTCTGCAGACAGGTACCGGCGTGTCTTGCGTATCAGCATCATGATGACGAGACAGCATACAATGATTGTTGTATTGATGACATCATCACCATTCATGGTGTATGTGACACGCTCTGCACAATAGCCGTAGGGCTGTACATTTACCTCGGCATGTAGCATCCGGTCTTGCAGGAAGCGTCCCTGATTCCAGTAACATGGCAGAGTGCATGCTGCGCTGTCAACACTTTCTTTCGTAGGAATGTGCATTAACTATTGTAATGAGGGGAGGGGGTCAGATTTTGGCAAAGCGACGTACACTACGATCCCATAGTGGGGTCTCAATGGCAAGACGCAGGGCTTCCTGCGGCGTGCTGGCTACTGTGAACGTATCCATGTGTTCCCTTCTCAGGAAATTATCGTTGGATGCTTTCCTCATACATTCAAAGAGTGGGTCATAGAATCCGTCGGTATTGAGAACTATGATTGGTTTCAGATACAGTCCCAACTGTTTCCAGGTAACCAGTTCGCAGAATTCTGCCATGGTGCCGAATCCGCCGGCGAGTACGATGGCTGCGTCGGACATCAGCATCATCTGTTCCTGACGGGTGTGCATATTGCCGGTGGGGATGATTTCCGTCATTCCCTTGTGGTCCCAGCCTTCGGCTATCATGAATTCGGGAATAATGCCTATGGCCTTTCCGCCTACTCCCATGCATGCGTCTGCTGCTGCCTGCATCAGTCCCATGTTACCTGCCCCGTTGACAAGGGTTATGCCTTGCTGCCCCATGAGTCGTCCTAACTCACGGGCAGCCTGGAAGTATTTCTCGGGTATCTGGTTACTGCTGGCGCAGTATAGGCAGATTGATTTAATCATAGTGAACTAAAGGTTGAATGCCTGCTTGATTTGATCTACGTAGTCGAGTTTCTCCCATGTAAAGAGCTCGACCTGTACGGTTTTGTTTCCGTTGTTGTATTTTGATTCGAAAGTCTTGGTGACGACACGTGGTTCGCGTCCCATGTGACCGTATGCAGCAGTTTCCTCGTAAATGGGATTGCGTAGTTTCAGGCGCTGCTCGATGGCGTATGGTCGCAGGTCGAAAATCTGGGAAATCTTCTGCGCTATCTCGCCATCACTCATATCCACATGCTTGCGGCCGTACGTCTGGACATAAATACTGACTGGCTCGGCAACGCCGATAGCATACGACAGTTGTACGAGCATTTCGTCTGCCACGCCTGCTGCGACCATATTCTTGGCTATATGACGTGCTGCATAGGCTGCGCTGCGGTCAACCTTGGATGGGTCCTTGCCTGAGAATGCTCCGCCACCATGTGCTCCCTTGCCGCCGTATGTGTCAACTATTATCTTTCGTCCGGTAAGTCCCGTGTCTCCATGTGGACCGCCAATAACGAACTTGCCTGTGGGATTGACGTGGTAAGTAATGTCGTCATTGAACAGGGCAAGTATCTGGGGATTGTGGATTGTTGCTTTGACACGTGGGACAAGGATATTGACTACATCCTGACGTATCTGTTGCTGCATGGCTTCGTCCGAGGCAAACTCGTCATGTTGCGTACTGACAACAATTGTATCAATTCGTACTGGTACGTTGTTCTCGTCGTACTGGATTGTAACCTGACTCTTGGAATCCGGGCGCAAATACCTCATCACCTTGCCTTCACGACGTATGGCAGCAAGTTCCTGAAGGAGACGATGGCTGAGATCCAATGACAGGGGCATGTAGTTCTCGGTTTCGTTTGTGGCATATCCGAACATCATACCCTGATCGCCGGCTCCCTGGTTTTCGCGGTCTTCGCGCTCAACACCGCGGTTAATATCGCTGCTTTGCTCGTGTATTGCGCTAAAGACGCCACACGAGTTGCCATCGAACATATACTCGCTCTTGGTATAACCTATGCGGTTGATGACCTCGCGGGCAATGCGCTGGAGATCAACGTAAGCTGTGGTCTTGATTTCACCGGCAAGGACAACTTGACCTGTGGTTACGAGGGTTTCGCATGCCACCTTGGCCTGTGGGTCAAAGGCGAGGATTTTGTCAAGTACTGCGTCGCTGATCTGATCAGCAACCTTGTCGGGGTGTCCTTCGGACACGGATTCGGATGTAAAAAGGTAACCTTTCATAATTTTAGCATTTTTTTCTGTGGTTGCAAGCAGACAAATCTGTCCACGTTGTTATTATGTTGTATTCAGTTATCAAGTATTTCCTGCAATGGAATCGTGACAAAATTCCTTTCGTGCATACGGGGATGCGGAAGGGTGAGTTCGGGTGTACTTATCTCCAGTTGATCGTACATGAGCATATCTATATCGATTATCCTGTCGTGATAAACAGGTTTGCCGTCCTGACCAATGGTGCTCTTTTCGGTCCGTCCCATTTCATTTTCTATACGTTGCAGCTCCTCCAGAACACGCATCGGTGACATCATGGTGTGTACCAGGCATACGGTATTGATGTATGCATTCTTGCTCTTATATCCCCAGGACTCTGTCTCGATAAGGTTGGCAACACGATAGACTGAGCCTATCCTGTCGTCTATAAGGGCGAGGGCATTGCGGATGTTGGCTGCACGATCTCCCAGATTGCTTCCGAGGGATAAATACAGATTATGAGTCATAGTATTACGGTCCAGCAGGGATTAGTCATTGATGATGAGCATGGCATCACCGTATGTTCCGAAACGATAGCGTCTCTTGGGGTCTTTTTCGTTAAATCGCATTGCCTCCTTGTAGGCTTTCATAACAAGCTCATATCCACCGTATGCGGATGTAAGCATGAGCTGGGTGCTGACGGGTGGATAGAAATTGGCTACCATTGCATCTGCCAGGCGGAAATCGTATGGTGGAAAGATAAATCGGTTGGTCCATCCGTCAAATGGTTTCAGGTGCCCGTCGGTGCTGACTGCTGTCTCCAGGACTCGCTGCACCGTTGTTCCGACTGCGACGATCTTGTGTCCGTTGTCACGGGCATTGTTTACCAAATCGCAGGCGGTCTCGTTTACATGCATTTCTTCGCTGTCCATCTTGTGCTTGGTAAGGTCCTCGACATCTATGCTACGGAAACACCCTAATCCGCAGTGCAGGGTGACGAATGCCTGCTCTATACCTCGTATCTCCATCATCTTAAGTAGCTGCGGAGAGAAATGAAGGCCTGCCGTAGGTGCTGTCACGGCACCTTCGTTACGGGCAAAGACGGTTTGGAAGTCCTCCAAATCCTCGGGCTCTGACGGACGATTGATGATTTCGCGTGGTAGCGGCGCTTCGCCAAGGGCATACAATGCGTGCTTGAATTCATCGTGCGGACCGTCGTACAGGAAGCGGAGTGTGCGACCGCGACTGGTTGTGTTGTCTATGACTTCGGCTACCATGCTGTCGTCCTCGCCAAAATATAGTTTGTTACCTATACGGATCTTGCGTGCAGGGTCCACAAGCACATCCCAAAGACGCATGTCTGGGTTAAGCTCGCGAAGCAGGAACACCTCGATTTTGGCACCGGTCTTCTCTTTGTTTCCATACAGGCGGGCAGGGAATACCTTGGTATCATTGAACACAAAGACATCCTTTTCATCGAAGAAATTAAGTATATCGCGGAATGATTCGCGATGCTCAATAATTCCTTTCTTGGCGTGGACAACCATCAATCGGCAATCATCGCGAGTGAAATATGGACGCTCCTCGCCTTCTTCAAAGTAACGGGGATATTGTGCTATTCTGTCTTCGGGCAGACGGTACTTGAATTGTGATAGTTTCATATTTTTGCTGTTTCTGTATTTTCTGTTTGTGGATGGGCGGCAAGCCATGCTGGAAAATCATCGATTTCGATGCAGTCATCGAGGGTATGTTCCCCTACCTGGGTACGGCATAACTTAATGAGGTGTGCTCCGGATGACAGTGCCTGACCAATATCACGTGCCAGGGCTCTGATGTATGTACCCTTGCTGCATGTTACACGGATATCCAAAGTCATTGCATCGGGGTCAAATTTGATAACTTCCAGTTTTTCAATGACCAGAACTTTGGGTCTGAGTTCGACATCCTGTCCCTTGCGTGCCAGATTGTATGCCCTGTGTCCGTTCACCTTGCATGCTGAGTATGCTGGCGGAATCTGTTCGATGCGACCGACAAACCGCTTGAGTGCAGTGTCAATCAGTTCACGCGTTATATGTTGTGTCGGATATGTTGCGTCCACTGGTGTTTCCAGGTCAAAGCTGGGTGTCGTTGAACCGAGTTGGAGAGTGGCCTCGTATTCCTTGGTTCCTGCCTGGAGAATATCAATCTGCTTTGTCGTTTTTCCTGTGCATATAATCAGTACTCCGGTAGCAAGCGGATCGAGGGTTCCGGCATGTCCAACCTTCAGTTTTTTTTGCCCGATATGCTGGCACAGGAGATAGCGCACCTTATTCACAAGAGCAAACGATGTCCATGTGAGGGGTTTATTGAATACCAGTATTTCTCCAGCCTTGTAGTCCATCTTATTAGATAATACTGCTTGCTAAGATAATGCAGCCGACGATGGCGCAATATATTCCGAAATAGACGAGCTTGCCTTTCTTGACGATGGAAATCATCCACTTACATGCCAGACAACCGCTGACGAAAGCCGCAACGAAGCCGATGGTCAGACTTGTCATAGAAATGCTACCGGCTGCTGCCTCGGTACCATGTTTCATCGCTTTCAGCACGTCCAGAAGTGCCTCGCCCAGAATGGGTGGAATTACCATAAGGAACGAGAACTGGGCGACTTTCTCCTTCTTGTCGCCAAGCAATAGGCCTGTTGCAATGGTTGTACCGCTACGGCTCAATCCCGGCATTACAGCTACTGCTTGGGCAAGTCCAATGATGAAGGCGTCAAGGATTCCGATATTCTCCTTCTGACGTGGACGTGCATAGTAGCTCATTGTCAGCAGTGCTGAGGTGATTATCAGACAGAATCCTACAATAACCAGACCGCTACCGAATATTTGCTCGACAGTATCCTTGAAGAACACGCCTACAATGCCTACTGGTATCATGCTAACGAGAATGGCCAGACAGTATTTGCGCTCATCGCTGAATAATGGTGCCTTGGTGTCAGCAAGTCCTTTTAACAACCACCAGATTTCCTTCCACAGTATTACTATGGTACTGAGCACAGTAGCAACGTGTACGGCGACAGTGAATGCCAGGTTTTCCTCTCCGTCCAACCCGAAAAGGTTGCCTGCAATTGCCAAGTGGCCGCTGCTGCTTACTGGCAGATACTCGGTAAGGCCCTGTATCAGGCCCATGAGCAAAGCTTGTATTTCGTCCATAGGAAAAAGTTTGTTTAATATTAAGAATTGGATTTAGGCTTATGCATGATGCCGAACATCATGAATATGAATCCTACAAAGCATACCAGCGGTGATGTGCGGATTCTCGTATCGCTGAAAATATCGGGATTAAACGATTCTTCGGTACTGCCACTGCCGCTCATAAGGATGAAACCGATGATAATGATTAACATTCCGATGGTCAGAAGGATGTAATTTGTCTTGTCAAATGCAAATTTTTCCATATCTGGTCTTATTATTTGTAATTTGCTGATTTATTTGTACAGATCGTGCTCGCGCATTCTGAGGAAATGTGTTACATTGGCAAATGTGCATAGCAGCGTTATTATTATGCTGAAACCCAAAACAACAGCACCTGTCAACAATACATTCTCGTCCGTGATATATTGCAGTATGCCTGGCACGTTGGCTTTAAGCCAATACAGGATTCCGTATAATATTGCGTCGGCTATTGCCGCAGCTATAAAGGCAATCATCATACCCCTGAGCATGAATGGACGACGGATGAAATTCCAGCGGGCTCCCACCAGTTTCATGGTATTAATGACAAAGCGGCGGCTATATACACTCATTCTGATAGTATTGTTAATCAAACTGAGGCTTATAATGGACAACAATGCGGTAATGACAAGCAGGACGATTGTTATCCTGTGTAAATTGTCATTAAGGCTGTCCACAAGGTCCTTTTGGTAGATTACATCCGTTACACCACGCTCGTGACGCAACTTGTTTGCAATCCATTTGAGACTATCGGCGTTGGCATATTCCGAATTCATCTGCAGTTCCATAGAAATACAAAAGGGATTGCTGCCCAGGAATTCGCTTGGGTCGATGCCCATGGATTCGACCTGTTCTTTTAGGGCCTGTTCGCTGCTGATGAATGTAAGATGATGGACATATCTTTGCTTCATGAGCTTTTTCTCCAACACATGTGCTTCGGCAGGCCTGATGCCGTCGGCAAGAACTACAGTTACGGTCAAGTCCTCGCGAACGCTGTCACGAATTTCCTTGGCTGTGAGTACAAACAACGTAAGGATACCCAAAAGAACGAGTACCATCGTGGCACTAATTGTACTTGTTACTGCCTGCCATCGCAGTATTGTCTTGTGTTTCATATTGCTATTCCTTTAAGGGTGGCGCTAGAACCTTCGGTAATTTTTACCTTGATGTAATCTCCGACATGATGATTTCCACGATCTACAATCACAACCTTGTTTTGCTCTGTCCTGCCGTACAATTGCTCACGACTGCGCTTACTGACGCCCTCGATAAGAATCTCGTATTCCTTACCTATGCATCGTTGGTTGCTCTCGCGTGACAATTCATTCTGCAGTGCAATAAGTTCGTTCAAACGACGGACTTTTGTCTCTTCGGGAATGTTATCAGGAAAATGTTTGCTGGCGTATGTACCGGGGCGTTCGCTGTATTTGAACATGAAAGCGGAGTCGAAACCCACCTCTTTCATCAGCGACAAGCTCATCTGATGATCCTCTTCTGTTTCACTGCAATATCCTGCAAATATGTCGGTAGAAATGGCGCAATCCGGAATAATCGCGCGTATTGCCGCAATTCGGTCTAAATACCATTCGCGTGTATATTTGCGATTCATAAGCTTCAGGATATTGTTACTTCCGCTCTGTACCGGAAGATGAATGTGCTTGCATACGTTTGGTTCTTGGGCAATAACTCGCAGTGTTTCATCACTCATGTCCTTGGGATGTGATGTGGTGAAACGTACACGCATCCCTGGAACCTCCTTTGCCACCATCCTGAGCAGAGTTGGAAAATCCACTGTATTCCCACTGTCAGCGTCTGTCCATCTGTAACTGTTGACATTTTGACCGAGTAGCGTAACCTCCTTGTAATTGCGGTTGGACAAATCCCTGCATTCCCTGAGAATGCTTTCAACGTCACGGCTGCGTTCACGGCCGCGAGTGTATGGGACAATACAATAATGGCAGAAATTGTTACAGCCGCGGGTTATGCTTACAACCCCGCCTATATGTCCTGTATGCAGGCGTTGTGGGACAACATCGCTATAAGTCTCGGTAAGGGAGAGTTCGACGTTGATTGCCTTGTGTCCACATTCGACCTGGGCAAACAGATCCGGCAGGGACATGTATCCATCAGGACCGACAACAAGATCGACTCCGTACTTGTCAATAAGTTCCTCCCTGACACGTTCGGCCATACAGCCTATTACGCCGATGATGAGACGCCTCCCCTCACCGCGCTTACGTTGTATGCTGTGTAGGAATTCCAGGCGCGATAGTATCTTCTGCTCTGCATTGTCGCGTACAGAACAGGTATTAAGCAATACTGCGTCTGCCTGATTTATGGTCTCGCATACGTCATAGCCAGCCATAACCATCACCGAGGCAACGACCTCGCTGTCAGCCACATTCATCTGGCAACCGTATGTCTCAATCAATAACTTTTTCACCTTTTGTTTTCGTCTGCTCCTTAATCAACAAAGGGGATAACACTTCCTAATACAGAAGCGCTGTCCCCTTTGCCAGTGGTTGGGCTACCCGGTTTCGAACCAGGACTAAGACGACCAAAATGTCTTGTGCTACCATTACACCATAGCCCAATCCCATGCAAATCATAGCTCGGCCGAACTTACATTTGCGAGTGCAAAGGTACGAAAATATTTCTTATATCGCACCTTTTAGGGGATTTTTTTACTTAACAATC
>ODAI012096297.1_pt1 | contig 18588 bp, 16 predicted proteins | sample 1539321 | NCBI WGS metagenome assembly ODAI01 (sample SAMN02144231, study PRJEB22623) | gut metagenome | biome: sheep rumen | host: Ovis aries | place: New Zealand
AAACCAACGGCTATCCGCCGCTGATCGAGCTGGTCCGGCGGCGGCTGAAAGAAAAGCAGCATATTACCTGCGATGAAAACGAGCTGCTGATCACCACCGGCTCGCAGCAGGGGCTGGAAATGTTCGCAAAGATCCTTGTAAACGAGGGCATAGAGTGGATAGATGTTTTTGCGGTGGACAATGTTCTCCAGCGTATCTGCGACCCCTGCTTTGTAGGAGCCACTGTTCTTGCGGATGTGTCCGTAGGTGCCAAGGTGGTAAAAAAAGCCGCTCCTGACGAAAAAGTCGGTGTTATGTGCCTTGAAGACGGCAGACCCTCCATCGTAGAGTATTACGAGCTGTCCGAGGATATGATGAACGCCAAGGATGAGAAGGGAGAACCCGCCTACAATTACGGCGTTATACTGAACTATCTTTTCCGCACATCGGAGCTGGCAAGTGTTACAGATGACAGGATGCCTCTGCACATCGTAAAGAAAAAGATACCCTGTCTTGACGAAAACGGTGATCCTGTAAAGCCTGCCGAGCCTAACGGCTACAAATTCGAGCAGCTTGTACTGGATATGATACATCAGCTTTCTACCTGCCTTCCCTACGAAGTGGTCAGGGAAAAGGAATTTGCGCCCATCAAGAACCCCACGGGCATTGACTCTGTTGAAAGTGCAAGAGAGCTCTGCAAGCTAAACGGCATAGAGCTGTAATTACTGAAAACAAGATCCGCAGCCTTCCTTGTTGATCGGAAAAGCTGTGGATCTTTGAGCTTTCGGTATAGGCACACCGAAGGAATATATCTGTTGCGGGAGGAAACAAATGATAAAAGTCACACTTCTTGGAACATCCGGACTGCTGCCCACTCCCGACAGGGCATTAACGGCGGCGCTGCTTGAATACGAAGGCAGATCCCTGCTCTTTGACTGCGGAGAGGGTACGCAGACAGCTGCAAGAAAAGCCTCACGCAGCCTGGCAAAGGTAGATCTTATAGCCCTTACCCACTATCACGGAGACCACATTTTAGGCTTGCCGGGACTGATGCAGACACTGTTCAGTACAGGCAGGACAAAGCCGCTCTACATCATGGGACCCGCAGGGCTCGAGGAAAACATGGAGCCTGTGTTGAAACTGGCAGGGCAGCTTTCATATGACATACACCTGATACAGACAGGCGGCAGGACAAGGCTTTGCGATATCATAAGCGGGTTTCCGAAGGAAGCCTGCCTCACAGGATTCCCTACGAAGCACAGGGTCATAAGCACAGGCTATTCCTTTGAGCTTGAAAGGCAGGGGGTATTTCTTCCCCAAAAGGCACAGGAACTCGGTATACCCGTTCATCTGTGGAAAATGCTCCAGCACGGAGAAAGTGTTACGGTCGGAGACAGGATCATTGAGCCCGATATGGTCATGGGGGAAAAGAGAAACGGTCTGAAATTCATATTCACCGGGGACACATCACCCTGCAAGTCTCTTACTGATGCTGCAATGAATGCTGATCTTATGATATGTGAGGCAACATACGCAGAAGAGGAGCACAGTGCTCTTGCTGCCGAAAGAGGCCACATGACCTTTTCCCAGGCAGGCAGGTGCGCAAAGGACGCAAATGTGAAGCGGCTCTGGCTTGCCCATTACTCCCAAAGGATAAAGGACCCGAAAGAATACCTTCACCTTGCAGCAGATATCTTCCCATCTGCGGAATGCGGTTATGACGGCATGACCGCAGATCTCTCTTTTACGGACTGATGACAGAGCCCGGCCCCTTTCAGGAATAGTCCTCCTTCAGCTTTTTGAGGAACAGCTTCCCTATCGGAGAAAACACCTGATACTTCCTCCAGATGATATACATATTGGTCTCAAGTGTGGGTCTTATGGGTCTGAAACACAGACCGCTCCCCTCTCCCGTATCAACAAGGTGCTCAAAGGTCAGCATACATCCCAGCCCTTCTTTTACGAAAACAGCCCCGTTGTATGCAAGGTTCACCGTTCCGGCAAAGGATGCCTATGAAGACATGATAAGGGACAATCCTTTCAAGGACAACAAACAGTTCCTTGTGATAGAAGGCGCTTCCCACACCGACCTTTACGACGGCGGCGAAAACAGCGCTATCCCCTTTGACAAGCTGGAAGCATTCTATACGGAGTATCTGAAGTAAGCTCCCCTTTCCCGGCATAGGATCACCCCCTGCTTACTTCTTTTCCCTTTTATACTGCTTCTGACGATCAAAATATCCCCACAGCACGGGACAGTGCTGTGGGGATATAGTCATGCTGCTTATTATTCGCTGCTTTCTGTGCAGGCCTCAGCCGGTATCATACTATATCCGGGTGTCTGTGCAACGTTTGCGATGTTCATTATCTTCTGCTGATTGTTCAGGTCAGGGTTGGTCTCAACAGATAACCCAGAACAAAGACCGTGGGAGAATTCCAGTATATAGTTATCTCATTGAGAGAATAGCTTGCAGCATCGTCCGCATAGCATTTCATGGGAGGTGTCCCCTCTTTTATGACCTCAGCTGCATAAGGGTCACCGGGGCGGCTGTTGGGACCTCCTGCCACCATTCCCGGCATACACTTTTCTATACCGTCCGCAAAGGCGGGACGCAGGTGAGGGTAATTGCAGCAGTATTCACCGGTCCCCGTAACATAGCTTATGCCCAGTGCATTCGCTCCGAGAAGGTAATGCACCTGACCTTCGGCATAAGTCTTATTGTCCTGCCCGTTGAAGTATCCATCTATGACAAAGATCATGCCGTTTTTCATGGTGTTCATATTGCTGCCCCAGCAGTATTCCCGTTTTCTCATGGCAACATGATAGCCGCTTTTGTCGGAAAGGTCTTTGAGTTCTGCGGCTTTGCTGCCGAAAGCCTTTTTCATGGCAGAAACGAGCTCCTCATCCTTTTTCTGCTCCGACAGCAGATAGGAAAGGGAGCCAAGCCCGCCTATATCCGCATATCCAAGCCCGGTAAGGTCTGTCCTGTCCGCAAAGGAGAGCATTTTTTCATGGTAGTCCTCTTTGCCTGTGACCGCATACATCTCAGCATATGCCCAGAACCTGTTGCTAAGGTCATCCCCCTCCCCGTATCCGCCGGTATTGCAGCCTTCCGGGTTCCTGAAGCCTATGAACTCAGGGTGGGCATCCAGCCAGTCTGCTGCTTTCAGAGCGGTCTGAAAAAGCTCCGCTGAAAAGCTGCGGTCATACTTTTCATATATGCCCGCAGCCAGAGCGCACACCGCTGCCAGATCGGCTGTTGCCATGGAGGAAACAGGGAACACATATACCTGTTCCTTGTCAAGCTCCGGCATGATGAACGGCGCATGAAGGGCGGTCGTTGCCTTGTGATATGCGCCGCCATCGGGAGACTGCATTTTCATCAGCCACTCCAGCTCATACTTACATTCAGAGAGTATATCCGGCATTCCCTTTTCCGGAATGTTTATGTCTCTGTTTTCAAAGGCGGCGGGAAACATCCTGAAAGCATAGAGCAGATGTGCGGCGGCACAGGCACCCGCTGTCACATAGCGGCCGTAATCACCCGCATCGTGCCAGCCGCCCGTCACATCAAGAGAAACGCCGTGATCGTCCCACAGCACCGCCTTTTCGGTGTGGCATTTCCCGTGGGCATATTCTCCCGCACAGGCACTGTCAAGACCGCAGCCGCAGCGCAGATAATAGAATGCTTTCAGTGTATCGTCAAGCACAGTCTCATAAACGCCTTTTTTTATTTCAAATGCGGCAGACATCCTGTCCTTTGCCTGCACCCTGTATGTGCCCTCTTTCCTGAGTCCCGAAAGATCAGCAGTGTATACATCATCTCCCGAATCCTCATCATAGCCGTGATGGCACACACCCGATGTATAGCACACCTTGCCCTCAGGGTCTGTCACCTCAAAGCTGTCACATTCAAAGGGAATGACCGCAGTTTTTTTGCTGTCGGGCTCATATCCTGCCTGATCTACGAATATACCGAAGGGTGATCTTCCAATCTGTGTGATATCTCTGTCAAAATACTTTTTGTTCATATTATTTCCTCTTGATTTGCAGATCCTTTTTACAAAGGGCTCTGTCTGTGTCCGTTAGTGAAGCCGTTTGTACCCGGTAACGATATCATCATCCGATAAAAGATGAGCAGGAGCAGATGGATGTATAGTTGCCATGTACAGTCTTTCTGTCGATTATATCACATTTTTTCGGGGATGTAAATGTAAAAACCTATAATCATTTTTACATAATATAGCCGCAGGAACAGGTGCGGTCTCTTATAGTGCAGCTAATACAACACAATAAGAACGATCGTCGGACGTTTTCTTTACATAGCTCATTGCATCGGAAAAATGTCCTTGATTACGGTGGAAACATCTGCTATAATATATATGAAAGAACTTCGCCGATGACTTATGACAAGGAGAGGCATGATGAGCAGAAGCTATAAAAAGCACCATATCTTAAAAGACCGCAACAGCAGAAAAACGCCCCACCGCCTGAAGGGAAAGACCTTAGCTGTCAGGGCGGTGAGGCGTTCAGAAGATATACCCGGAGGAAAGAGCGGTTACAAAAGGCTCTACGAAAGATACAACATCTGCGATCACAGGTTTATGGGCTTTGAGGACGAGAACCACCTGAAAAGGGTGTGCCGCCACGACAGGGAAGGGCTTGGAAGGTGCTATCCATCATTATCCCGCAGAGGTGAAAAGGCGACACTAAGGTTTCTTATCAGACGGTGGAAAAAGAGGTTCGTAAACAAGTAAAAAGGAGACAGGGTCATGGAATACCTTGACATAGTAAATGAGAACGGTCTGCCCACAGGCAGCACCGTTTCCCGTGATACTGCCCACAGAGAGGGCATAATGCACCGTACCGCCCATGTATGGATCGTAAGGGAAAGAAAGGGCAAAACAGAGGTACTGCTGCAAAAAAGGAGTATGCAGAAGGAATCCTTTCCCGGTATGTATGACACCTCATCCGCAGGCCATATACCTGCGGGCAGCGAGCCTCTGGGATCGGCTCTCCGTGAACTGGAGGAGGAGCTCGGCATAAAGACCACCGCCGACAAACTGGAATTTGCGGGGAAATTCCATATCAACTACGAAAAGGTGTTCCACAACAGGGAGTTCAGGGATAACGAGATAACCTGGGTCTATGTTTATACCGAGGATATTGACACTGCAGGTCTCAGATTGCAGGAAACGGAAGTGGACGAAGCGAAATGGTTCGGACTTGATGAGGTGTGGCATGAGGTCCAAAGAGGCAGCCGGGTATTCTGCGTTCCTGTTCAGGGTTTGAGGCTCCTGATGGATCATTTGAACGTGAAAGGTGCAGAGCAAAAGCCATGAACATATCTTTATCGGAGATCTGCGGCGGTTTTATCACATCACCCGTACTTTCAGTACAGCCCTTGGGCGGCGGAAATATCAACGACACCTACCTTGCAGACACGGGGAATGGCAGCTTTGTGCTCCAGCGCCTGCAAAAAGCGATGGATACCCGTAAGCTGACATACAATTACGAGCTTTATTCTCCTTTGTTCGGCAAGGAAGGCATTGCCTTCCCCAAATGGCTGAATACCCGTGAGGGCGGATACTTTCTCCATGACAGAAGCGGCGGGTCATGGCGTATGTACAGCTATATAGAGGGGGACATCCTCACTCCTCCTCTCGAAAAGGCAGAGCTTTACGCCTGCGGAAGGGGTCTTGGGAAAATGCACCTTCTCCTTTCACGCCTTCCCCGCTCTCCTAAGGCTGTATATCCGAAACTGCACGACCTTGAACACTACTATGACAGATTTCTTCATACCCTTCAAAGCAAAGTGCCTGAAGCCAACAACAGGGACATGGGGACAGAAAAAAAGCTGCATGATCTTGTTCTCAGGCACCTTTCGGAAGAATGCGGCAGGAATGACATCATCCACGGTGACCCAAAGCTGGGAAATATTATTTTTCAAGGCGGCAGCGTAAAGGGATTCATAGACCTTGACACGGTGATGACAGGTTCCGCTGCGGAGGATGCAGCAGACTGCATACGCTCCTGCTGCGTAAAAGACGGAACGCTCGACAGGGATGCTGCCTATACGCTGCTTGAGGGCTATATCTCCGTGACAGGCAATACACATATCAGGGACGATGTACCAAGGTCCTTTGACAAGATATGCTGTGAGCTTGCACTAAGGTATTATACCGATTCTGTTTCATCGGAAAAGGTGTTCAGGGAGAAATACCCGGGCTATCACCTTGAAAGAGCAAAAGCCCTGCTCTCCCTTTCATGGGAGTCACAGGGCTGACCACGCTCACTGATCGTCACAGTATCGCAGTTTGTTCTCCAACATAAGCAAAAAAACCGGGCTTGCATCAGAAATGCAAGCCCGGCGTTTGATTTTTATAAGTATGCCTTATGCAATTACTTTCTCTTTCTGGAAATAACTGCAGCAGCACCGGCAGCGGCAAGAACGCCTACCATTGCAACAACGGGAGCATTGCCTGTGGGAGCAACGGGAGCGGGCTCTTCAACTGCGGGAGCCTCTTCGGCTGCAGGAGCAGCTTCTTCAGCAGCAGCTGTCTCTGCGGGAGCTTCTTCCTCAGCGGGAGCAGCCTCTTCCTCAGCAGCAGGAGCAGCGTCTTCAACAGCAGCTACGCCGCCCAGAGGGATGGGATTGCCGTCCTTGTCAAGGAACTCTACATTATCTATATAGAGGATGTAACCGTTATCGGTTGCCTGCCATACCTGTACGCCCAGGAAGGGGTTTGTGCCCTCGAGAGAGTATCTTGATGTGGGAAGGAGGAACTTGAGCTCAGCCTTTGCTACCTCGGACTCCTCGCCGGGGTTGTAAGCGCTTATCTCAAACTGAGTACCCTGAGACCAGTCAGGATTTACCTGGAAGCCTTCACCGGTCATGTTCTCTCTGTCGAAGCCGCCTGCCGCACCAAGTGCGCCTCCCTTCCAGTTTATGGTAGCATCGGGAGTTTCGGGAGCTGCCTGGATATCCATGGTAACTGTAACTACCTGAGTAGCGGATTCTCTGGGCATGATGGAGTCCATATCGAACCAGATCTTGGGCCACTCGCCGTTTGCAACGGGAAGTGTGAGCTGCTTGCTGCCGTTATGGTCGGTAACGGAAAGACCGTCCTTAACGCAGGCATCTGCATCGGTGTTGAGATAGATGAAGGAAATGTCACCGTCCTCAAAATCTATCTTATCGGAACCGATGGCATAGGTGCTTGCAGAAAAAGCAGACATTGCGGAAGCTGCAACAGCAACAGAAGCGGCAGCAGCCAGTAACTTCTTCATTTTCATAATGATTTCCCCTAACATGAAATGATATTTATATTTTTGTAAATAAAGGACATTTTATTCAAAGGCCGATCCTTCCGAACCGACCTTTAAATGTGCAAAATTACTTTCTCTTGGAAACGAGAGCAGCAACAGCAGCAAGAGCCATAACGCCGGCAGCGGCAGCAGCGGATGCATTGCCGGTAGCGGCAGGAGTAGTCTCTGCAGCAGCGGGTGCAGCTTCCTCGGCAGCAGGAGCAGCTTCTTCTGCGGCGGGAGCAGCCTCTTCAGCTGCGGGAGCTTCTTCAACAGCTGCTTCCTCAGCAGGTGCAGCCTCTTCTTCTGCGGGTGCGGCTTCCTCAGCGGCAGCTTCCTCGGCGGGAGCCTCTTCTGCAGCAGCGGGAGCATCATCCTTGGTGGAAAGGACCACGCCGTCCTTGCCCAGGATATCAACATCTACTACATCAAAATCGCCCCACCACTTCTGGAGGCAGAAGTTTGCGTAGGAATCATCTGTCAGGAAAACAGGGGCATCCTTCAGGAGCTCAACGGATGTTCCGTCGGAAACTATTTCCTTTGCAGCATCTGCATTGCCCCAGTCATGAGATTCCCAGTTGTTAGCGGTGGAGTTGATAACTATTCCTCCGCCGTAGCCCTGAGACTCGTCATGTACTTCGATGTAATACCTTACACCATAGACCTCGGTAACATCTATACCGGAATCCTTGCACCATGCAGGAATGCTGTCATCGGCGCTGTTTACGGTAAGGAAGAAATCCGTACCGGGTGTTCTCTCGTCGATATATTCCTTTGCGCCGAGAGCATCAACGCTCATTGAGGCAACAGATGCGGTGAGAACTACTGCCGCAAAGCCGCCGACCAACTTTTTGAGATCCATAATTACTATCCCCTTATATTCTCTTCATTCTTTTGGACAATATACCGCTTTTCGGCAAAACTCACAAAAGCCGTCCCCAAAACGATACACCTATCCCTAAGTAATTACAAATATATCATATTTAAAGAGTTTTTGTCAATAGGCAAAATATACAAACAATCACTGCATTTGTGGTAGGATTGTCAACTATTTTATTCCGGATCCATACATTATATTCACAAAGCAGAAAGCATTTAACCAAACAAGACTAATTTTAACCTCATCCGTTAGTAGTACGGATGACCGTATCCTGTTTATCGTAGTTGACCGCCGCTCTGATACAGCATTTTTGTTATTTGGTTGATTTTCTTGCATTCGGGCAGATACTGTGTTATAATCAAACGGAAAACATCAATAAGGAGACGTTCATATGAAAAAACACATACATGATACCGCAAAGAAGCTCATATCCTGGCTTATGATACTGGCCTTCTGGAGTGTGATGCCCGGATGTGCCCTAAGCAGCGGCAACACAGGGAGCAAGCCGCAAATCGACCTGTTCTCTTCTTCGGTGGGCTATCTCGGACCCGAGGGGACCTACACACAGGAGGCTGTGGAGCGCTTTTTCGGGAAAGGCGGGGCTCATCTGCCCTATGCTTCCGTAGAGGATGCTGTCAGCGCCCTTTCCGGAGGGGAATGCAGCTATGCGGTCATACCGCAGGAAAACACCATAGGCGGTGCGGTCATCGACTATGCCGACACTCTCATAAACCACAGGGAAGTCTCCGTCGCAGGAGAAGTGGTGCTCCCCATAGACCAGAACCTGCTGGTGCTCCCCGGAACGGGTCTTGAGGATATAAAGACCGTCTATTCCCACAAGCAGGGAATAGCACAGGGAAAGGAGTGGCTTGAAAAGAACCTGCCGAATGCCGAGGTCACAGAGGTATCCAGCACCGCAGAGGGTGCAAAGATGGTCTCCGAGGGAGGAGACAAGTCCTGCGCCGCCATAGCATCCGCAGCCTGTGCGGAGGTCTACGGTCTTGAAGTCAGGGCGGCAGCCATACAGAACAACGACAGCAACAAGACACGGTTCTATGTTCTGAGCCTTGACCCGCCCAATACGGAAGGCACGGGAAACATCGCCTTTACCGCAGGCGGCTCCGCAGAAGGCCTGCCAAAGCTCATGTCGGATATAGCTTCCTCCGGGATGACTCTTGTGACCATACACGACAGACCCATGAAAACAAAACTGGGTGAGTACACATATATCATAGAATGTTCGGGAGGCAGCTTCCAAAAGTACGAAAAGCTGACAAAAAACAGCTTTGAGTTTCGTTTTCTGGGAGTATTCGATGTCGTCTGACGTGAGAGTATGTGCCGTCCTGTCCCCATACGCCTCCCGAAGCTGCCGGTATCAGGGATATCGTACCGCCGCAGGGAACAGGATATTATCTTTGTACGGTCTTGTGCCGCCTGCTTTACCGGATCACAGCAAATTTGTTCCTTTCCGGGCAAAATGCCGTTTCTTCCGAAAACTGCCTTATTTCATATACAGGACACCGTCAAAAAACTTCTCCTGAAACTCTGTTTTTTCAAGGATTTCCTTTTCGGTGAATGTCTTCCCTTCACCTGCCACTATCCACTTGTCCTCATTGTCGTTGAGCCTGTGATACACAGCGATGACCTTTCCCTTATAGCTATCAAGGGGAGTATCCTCTCCCAGGATGTACACATCCTGCTCTGCACCGTCACCGCCCATGATACCCTTTACATAGCCGTAGTTTACGGGGTACACAAGACTTCCGTGTCTCGGATGGGTGCTGCCCAGCGGGCGGTCTATGACGCAATCCACAGTCTTTCCTATAATATCGGAATAGTCGGGTATATTTGCCTTCTTGTGTATGACAGCCTCTATGAAATAGTGCTTCTGGTTTCTCCATTTGCCGTCTTTGCGGCTTCTTTCGTCGTAACAGTCATCTATATGGCGGACCTTTATAAGCTCAAAGTCCTCAAAAAGCTCCATTATATTCGAGCTGTCCGCAAAGAAATGCGGCACCCCCCGTTCGGGACCGTCGTTTTTGACTACCGTGTTCTCGTCAAGCCTTGGCAGTCCCGACTCCGCAAAGGTCCATGTATCCTTTGAACACAGGGTGAGGAAAACGCTTCCCTCCGGCTTCAGCACACGCTTTATCTCGCCGATGATACTCCTCATCCCCGCAGTATCTGCATGGCCTGCGGAATGCATGGCAAATACACAGTCAAAGGCATCATCCGCAAAGGGCAGTGACCTCATATCTGCCTTTCTGCAGGCTATTTCAGCGCCTGTTTCCCTGCACTGCTTTTTAAGGCAGGACAGAGCATCATCGGAAATATCCGCTGCCGTGACCCTGAATCCCTGACTTGCAAACAGCAGTGAATGTCTCCCAAGGCCGCAGCCCAGGTCAAGAACGCTCTTTCGCCCCTCCCTTTTCCATTTCCGGGCGTAATAGTAGCTTTCCTCGCAGGGTTCAAGCCAGGCCGACTTATCCTCAAGTGAGTTCCAGTCAAAGGGGATATAGTTTTTTAAGTTATCCATTTCAAGCTCCTCCGAAAACTGTTATGCTTTTTTACCGTTCAGTATCGTTCCGGTCATAAAGGTCGATCGGATGTTTGTTGTTTGCTGCAATGTCAAATAAAAACTCTTTATTACCATTTTATAGCATACAAATGATAATGTCAAGAAGTTTTTATCCGAATGGTGCCTGTGCTGCCGCAGTCTTCTCTCAAAGATGCTCCCCCGCATATATTTTAAGGATTATACTTGAAATGATCCGTTAAAAATGTTATAATCATACAGATACATAAAAAGGCTGTCCGGAGAACTGCATCCCAAGATGTCCGTATCTGCAGCGATGACAGATAAAAGCATCTGCTGCCGCATATGCGGCGCATACCCCTCCGGATATAAGACCGGCTTTTGCATATGTTTAAAGCATACCCGAAAGAAAACTCAAAAGAAGGTACACAGAATGAATAATAACCGACACCGCCGCTCCCTCCCGGTCGCAATAGTGGGAGGCGTGCTGGTAGCTTTTACACTCATTTTCGGAACTATATATTCCGGCCACAGGGCAAGACAGGATACGGAGGATGCAGTCACCTCCGTAAGCCTTCTGTACCTTGACGAGCTGGCGGGCAGGCGTGAACAGGTAGTCGCTTCCTCCCTGAAAAGGCATATATCCGACCTGCAGACCGCAGTGAGCCTTATGACGGAGGATGACACCTCCACCCCCGAAAAGCTGATGTCATACCAGTCAAGGATGAAAAAGCTGTATACACTGGAAAAATTCGCCTTTATAGACACAAACGGTGTCATCTACACATCCCGGGGGACACAGAATAATATAGACGAGTACAACATCGACTACAAAAACATATCCGAGCCACAGATAGGTCTGAAGGACACTCTAAGCCCGCAGAAAAAGGTGATCGTTGCCATTCCGGTGGAGGGGCTTTCGCTTGAAGGGAACATATTTACCGTATGCTTCATGGAAATAGACATGAACACCATGCTTGAGGGCGTTTCACTTACATCCGACAACAACGGCACCACCTTTGTAAACATCTACACAAAGGATGGCGTAGCCCTTACCAACATGGTACTGGGAGGTCTTGCACAGGAGGACAATCTTCTCAGCGCTCTGGAAAATGCAGACTTTGAGGGCAGCGGAAGTGCATCAAGCGTAAAGGAGGATTTTGCAAACGGCAGGAACGGGGTCGCCACCTTTACATACGAGGGCATAAAGGAGACCCTTTCCTACACCAATGTAGACGGCACCGACTGGATGCTCACCTACCTTATAAGGGAAAGCGTCATAGGTGATAAGATAGGCTCCGTTTCCGAGGGGATAATAGTCAGGAGCCTTGTGCAGACCGGGCTTACAGTCGTTATTCTGGTGCTCATGTTCATGGTGCTCTATGTGCAGAACAAGAGAGCTGCCCTTCTGGAGCTGGACAAAGAGCGCTCCGAAGCAGAGAACAGAGTAAAGCAGGAAGAACTGGAGCACCGTCTGGAGCTGCAGCAGAGGCTGCTGGAGCAGGAAAAGCAGCGAACTCAGCAGGACTACATGATAAATGCCCTTTCAAGCGACTATAAAAGTGTTTACTTTGCAGACCTTGAAACTGACAGATGCATCTGCTACCGCTCAGTCGTAGACATCGACTACGGTCCGCAGGTGGGGGATGAGTTTTCTTTCAGGGATGCTTTTACACGCTATGCCAACGAAAGGGTCTCCGAAAAATACCGTGACGGCTTTTTACAGTTCATAGATGCGGAAAATATCCGTTCCTCCCTTGCCAAAAGCAGGATCCTCATATACCGCTACCTCATAGAATACAATGGTACGGAAAGCTATGAGATGATAAGGATAGCGGGCGTACACAGCGGGGACGAGACCAATGAGCATACCACACAGAATGCCATAGGTGTCAGCTTTACGGATATAGACGCAGAGATGAGAGAGCAGATGTCCCAGAACATGGCGCTCAGCGATGCCCTCAATGCCGCAGAGGAGGCAAGCAGGGCAAAGACCGCCTTCCTTTCAAGCATGAGCCATGAGATAAGGACTCCCATGAATGCCATAATCGGTCTTGACAGCATCGCTCTCAACGATCCCGATATCTCGGGCAGCACCAGAGAATATCTGGAAAAGATAGGGAGCTCTGCCAATCATCTGCTGGAGCTTATAAACGATATACTTGATATGTCAAGGATAGAGTCGGGTAAAATGGTGCTCAGAAACGAGGACTTTTCATTCACAAGGCTCATGACACAGATAGACACCCTGTTTTCGGGTCAGTGCATGGAAAAGGGTCTTGTATACGAAAGCAGCGTAGGTGAGGGCATAGCCGATCACTATGTGGGAGACAGCATAAAGCTGAAACAGATACTTATAAACATTCTGGGAAATGCGGTGAAATTCACACCGGAAGGCGGCAAGGTATCTTTCAGAGCCGAAAAGACCGCAAGCTTCGGAAAGCGCAGCACCCTGCGCTTCACCATAAGCGACACGGGTGTCGGTATTGCAGATGACTATCTCCCGCATATATTCGACCCGTTCAGCCAGGAAGATTCTTCTGCCACCAACAAATACGGCAGCTCCGGACTGGGTCTTGCCATTACAAAGAACATCGTGGAAATGATGAACGGCAACATAAAGGCGGAGAGCAAAAAGGGAGAGGGAACGGTATTCACCGTGACCGTCACCCTTGCAGCATCAGACCTTCAGGAAGCCGGGTCGGAAAAGGATATAGACCCGGGCACCATGAGCGTTCTTGTGGTGGATGATGACCCTGTAGCCTGCGAACACGCAAAGGTGATCCTTGAAAAGGTGGGGATCCGCTGCGAAACTGCCACCTCCGGTGCGGATGCGATAGATATGGTCTCCCTGCGGCACGCAAGGCAGTCTCTTTACGACCTTATACTCGTGGATCTTAAAATGCCAGAAATGGACGGCATAGAGACCGTAAGGAGGATAAGGCGCATAGTGGGGAGAGGCTCTGCCATCATAATAATCACTGCCTACAAGTGGGATGATGTTATGGACGATGCGGTGGATGCGGGAGTTGACAGCTTTATCTCCAAGCCTCTTTTTGCGGATGCCGTGATCGAGGAATTCAGGAAGGCTGTGCAAAAGAGAGAGGTATCACCCGTCCCTGCAGCCGACCTTGCGGGGAAATGCGTCCTGCTTGCAGAGGATGTGCAGATAAATGCGGACATAATGAAGATGGTGCTCGCCATGCGTGATATGACGGCAGACCATGTGACAAACGGCAGAGAGGCTGTGGAAAGGTTTGCAGAGAGCGAGCCCGGTCATTACTCTGCTATACTTATGGACATAAGGATGCCGGAAATGGACGGCCTTGAAGCTGCTTCCACCATACGTTCCCTGGACAGGGAGGACGCAAAGACCGTTCCCATAATAGCACTTACGGCAAATGCCTTTGATGAGGATGTACAGCGCAGCCTGCAGGCGGGCATGAATGCGCACCTTTCAAAGCCCATAGACAACACCGCTCTTTTTGCAACTCTTGAGAGCCTTATAGTCTGATCCCGCCCGCTCCGCAAAATACAGCATAAAAACAACAAAAAATCACTTGTATTTCCCCATAAATATGGTAGAATTTACCTGATAGTTCATTACAAAGTGAGGTCAGCAGATGAGACGGACGATCAAAACTATGGCAATGTGCGCTGTGATAGCTGTTGGTATGGCAGGCGTCACAGGCTGCGGGCAGACCGCCCAAAGCAGCGTACAGACCTCGGCAAGTGCAGAGGAGGTTAAGGATCAGGTGTTTACCGAAAACAAGATCGGCACCTCGGACGGTTACGGCTATGAGCTGTGGAAGGACAAGGGCAATACCACCTTCACCGTCAAGAAGGGCGGGACATTTTCCTGCGAATGGAGCGACATCAATAACGCCCTGTTCAGAAGAGGTCAAAAGTTCGACTGTACCAAGACATACAAGGAGCTTGGCAATATGTCCGTAGAGTACGGAGTGGACTACCAGCCCGACGGCAATTCCTATATGTGTGTCTACGGCTGGACAAGGAGCCCTCTCATAGAATTCTACATCGTAGATTCATGGGGGACCTGGAAGCCCCCCGGAGGAATGGCTTACGGCACTGTGAGCATAGACGGAGCCGTTTATGAGATCTACAAGACAAAGAGGGTGAACCAGCCCTCTATCGACGGCACCTCCACCTTTGACCAGTTCTGGAGCGTCAGAAAGGACAAGATCCCCCCTGTGGAGGGAAACAAGCTGGAAGGCAGCATAAACATCTCCAAGCACTTTGAGGCATGGGAGCAGTGCGGCCTTGAAATGGGCAAGATGTATGAAGTAGCCCTCACCATAGAAGGCTACCAGTCCAACGGAAAAGCCGATGTCTACAAAAACGAGCTGAGCATCGCCGACACATACACTCCTTCGGAGGATGTAGAGGTAATAAAGCTGTGATCATCATCCCCGCCGTAAAAACAGGCGGGGATCTTTTTGCATAAGCCGTACATTATCATACAAAAAGAGAATTTTGCCGATAATAGATTAAAGTTTGTTAAGAAAAGCTTTTTTTCTCTTGACATAAGCTCGTAAATAAAGTAAAATTGATTTTATACTAACTTCTGACCGATGTATAGGCAAGAAACAAGCTGCAAATGCTTGAATATAAGGGATCTGAGGCTTGGAGATCATCTATACATCGAGGAAGGATCAGTATTGTACGATACTATCGGAAGGGGGAAGACCATAAATGGATTTTTCTGTCGGCGATATACTCAGCATCGACAGCGAAGGCTACAGGGTCGTCGGTAAGATACACTATACAGATGTATACAACAAAAGCGTATGGGACGAATACCGTGTTTTCAAGCTGGACGACAACACAGAAGCCTGGCTCAGCGTTGATGATACTTACAGGGAATACTCCATTTCCCGGATGGTGCGCCATGTCAACAGATCGGGCTACCATGAGGTGGACAGGGGACGGCAGAGAGTTGCCTATGCCTACGGAGCGGTAGATGTGGAATCGGGCGACACCGCATCCTTTGCGGAATACGAAGACTCTACGGAGGAAAAGATAATATCCGAGGAGACATGGGATGACGGCACCGAATACTCCGAGGGCTACTACCTTGACGAGGATGAGATAGCCTTTATAAGACACGACGACAAATACCGGGCCCCATCGGGATCGGGAGGAGGCGAGATAAACAAGAAAAATGCGCTCATCGCCGTTGTCGCAACTATCGTCTTCATGGTGATACCTTTTCTGGGCGGGCTTCTGGAGAATATCCACTTCACCAGCACCATTGCCAAATACCTGAAAAAGGATCCGGGTTATACCTATGTGACATCCATCACCGGAAACGAAAAGCAGAAGGCGGATGTGTACAAGGCAGCCTCAGGCTCCACCATAGACAGCACATCCAAGGATATAATAAGGGCTATAGAGGGTGAAACGGAATATGTCCAGCAGGATACCGAAGAGGATGACGGTGCTGTCGGCATACTCACCAAAAAGGAGTACTGCCTTATCTATACCTCCGAGGAGGGAGACGTGCTGGTACAGGTCTCCAACAGGAAATATGCCTACACCAGCGACAACGATCTCTACCGTGGAAATGCAAGGTCACGCCGCTATTACCGCAGGTTCTACTATTCGACAGGCTATTCCCACGACTCATCTTCTTATTCGGGCTATTCATCGCCGTACAGCTCCTACAGCGACGGCAGTATAAGCTATTCCGGCGACAACACCTACAACAGCTATTCCGGCAGTGTGCGGCAGGAAAGCATCAACGCAAGAAACTCATCCGGCGGCGGACTCAGCAGCGGAAAGTGATCATCAGGAGGGTACTTTGAAATGGATATTTTGACAGACATAATCGATGTTGCTATTTACTCATGCATAGGGATCGTGCTCATGATACTGGGCAATTTCCTTATCGACCTTATCATCCCCTGCTCCTTCCCCGAAGAGATAAAGAAGGGAAATCAGGCGGTGGGCTTTGTGTCGGCGGGCACCAACATAGGTGTGGGCCTGCTCCTCAGGGCAGCGATATCTTCCCCTGCCGCTGCGTCTGCCGTAAAGGAAAGCATTGCGGGGGGCATCGTCAGCAGCCTTCTGTACTTTGCCGTCGGCATAGTTTTCTTTATGCTGGGCTATGTTATCATAGACAAGATAAACCGTCAGTATAAGCTCAACGATGAGATAGGGAACGGCAACACCGCCGCCGGTATCATGGTAGCAGGCATTTTCATAGGTCTTGCCATCGTTATAAGCGGAGTGATAGTCTGATGGGTGAGAAAAACGAGTATCGCCTGCTGATGCTGACCACACTGCTCATATCTGGGTGTTCCATGGTATATGAGCTTATAATAAGTGCGGTCAGCTCCTACCTTGTAGGCGACTCCACCCTCCAGTATTCCGTCACCATAGGTCTTTATATGTGCGCCCTGGGAGTAGGTTCCTTTCTGTCAAAGTATGTCAGGAAGGATCTGTGGGGCGCATTTGCCAAAGTTGAGATATGTATAGGCGTAATAGGAGGCACCTGCTCTCTGGTGCTTTTCCTTTCCAATCTTTTTCTTGCCTCCTATGAGATAGTCATGTATGCGGAGATCCTTGCCATAGGCACTCTTGCGGGACTGGAGATACCTCTCCTCACCCGCCTTATAGAAGAAGACAGGAAAGAGCTGCGCCTCACCCTTTCTTCTATTTTTTCCTTTGACTATATAGGCGGGCTCATAGGCTCCGTGGCGTTCCCCATGCTCCTGCTGCCGCATCTGGGCTACTTTGCCACCTGCTTTCTCGCAGGCTCCCTGAACCTTACCGCATCTGCGCTCATAATCATGAAATACGGCAAAAACCTTAAAAAGCCCCGTCTGTACAGGGGCACCGTATTTCTACTGCTGATCTGCATGGTCTGCGGTATGGTGATGTCGGAAAACATAGGCGACCTTATAGAGGGCGGGCTTTACCGTGACAGGGTAATACTCTCCCGGCAGACAGCCTATCAGAAGATAGTGGTCACGAAGCATAAGGACGATATGAGGCTCTATATAGACGGAAACTGTCAGTTCTCCACGGCGGATGAATACCGCTACCATGAGGCTCTTGTCCATGTCCCCATGTCCTATGCCCAAAAACGGGAAAAGGTACTGGTGCTCGGCGGGGGTGACGGCCTTGCGGGGAGAGAGCTGCTAAAATACCCGGAATGTCACATCACCCTCATAGACCTTGACCCCGGCATGACCGTCCTTTGCAGCACCGATCCGCAGATAACGGCAGTAAACGAAGGCTCCCTCACCGACAGCAGGATGACGGTCATAAACATGGATGCCTACGAGTACCTTGAAAGATCCGACGAGCTGTTCGATGTTATCATAGTCGATCTGCCGGATCCCAATAACGAGGCTCTGAACAAGCTGTACACCAATGTTTTCTACCGTATGTGCGCCTCCCACCTGACAGAGGGCGGGGTCATGAACGTTCAGTCCACTTCTCCCTACTATGCAAAAAAGGCTTACTGGTGCGTGGCAAAGACCATGGAAAGCGAGGGGCTGAACGTCAGGTCCTATCACCTTCAGGTACCGGCATTCGGCGACTGGGGCTTTCATATGGCATCAAAAGAGGCACTCAGCCAAAAGGCTCCCATACCCTCCGACACCCGTTATCTCACGGAGGACAATATGGATGCGCTCTTTGTTTTCGGCAAGGACGAACAGACAGACGATATAGAGATAAACCGCCTTACAAAGCCTGTAATGATACAGTATTACAATGAAGCCGTAAGAGAATGGGAGTAGCATCCCACAGAGCAAAGAGGCTGTAAAAAAACGCCATAAAGAAAAAGGCTGCTGATCACCAAAAAATAGGTGACAGCAGCCTTTTTTTGTGGTATAATTTATTGAGATGAAAAAA
>ODAI010892539.1_pt1 | contig 18585 bp, 19 predicted proteins | sample 1539321 | NCBI WGS metagenome assembly ODAI01 (sample SAMN02144231, study PRJEB22623) | gut metagenome | biome: sheep rumen | host: Ovis aries | place: New Zealand
CAGCCGGTACGGGTGGCGAAGTCAATCACCTCTTCGGGCTTGGTGTAGTGGCTCACCTCGGGGGGCACCTCATCCTCGACGCCGGCCAGCACGCCGAGCTCGCACTCGACGGTGACGTCGTATTTGTGGGCGTATTCCACCACCTGACGGGAAATCTTGATGTTCTCCTCGTAGGGCAGGGCGCTACCGTCGTACATCACGCTGCTGAAGCCCATATCGATGCAACTCTTGCAGGTCTCGAAACTGTCGCCGTGGTCGAGGTGCAGCACAATCTGGGGGTTGGGGCAACCCAGCTCCTTGGCATACTCGACGGCGCCTTCGGCCATGTAGCGCAGCAGGGTCGGGTTGGCGTAGTCGCGGGCGCCCTTGCTCACCTGCAGGATGACGGGACTCTTGGTCTCGACAGCGGCCTGGATGATGGCCTGCATCTGCTCCATATTGTTGAAGTTGAAGGCGGGGATGGCATAGCCTCCATTGACAGCCTTTTTGAACATCTCGCGGGTGTTCACCAATCCTATTTTTTTGTAATCAACCATATTATTGATGTATTTTATTGTTTGTAAATTGAAAATGCAAAAATACGAACAATATCCGATATGGCCAAATTTATTTTTCTGGACACAATAATCCCGATAGGCCGATGGTCGCCCATTTGTAGCAGATAGGCGCGGTATGGGTGGAGAGAAAAAATCAGCGGACAAAGATTCCGAACACGGCGGCGCCGCTGCCGGTCATCGAGGCGTAGAGTGCGCCTCGGCGGTACATATCCTCTTTGAGGGAGGCAATGGCAGGGTGGGCCGGGAAGACCGATGACTCGAAGTCGTTGACGATCAAGTGACGCCAACGTTCGATGGGTTGCATCACGGCTTCGCGCAGGTCGGGACGATGGGTCCCGAAGAGATTGTGGTTTAGGCCAGAGTATGCCTCTTTGGTTGAGACATGTTCCTCGTCGGGAATCTCAATGGCGATGCGATAATCGCTCAGGTCGATTTCGATAGGGTCCAGTATATTGCCAATTCCGGTGGCGTATGCGGCCTGATTCCGGATAAAGAAAGCACAGTCGGCACCCAGACGGGCGGCACGTTGCTCCAGTTGGCTGTCGGTGAGGCCGAGGTCGAACATCTCGTTGAGCATTTTCAGCGTAAAGGCGGCGTCAGCGGAACCGCCTCCCAGGCCGGCGCCAAAGGGTATGCTCTTCTTGAGTCGGATACTGACGGCAGGGATGCCGCACTCGTCGTGCAACAGCCGCCATGCCTTTATGCAGAGGTTGTCCTCCGGTGCGTTGTCGAGCACAATACCCTCCTGTACCATAGTGCTGGCCGCTGCCGACTGACTGCTATCTGCCACGTTGATCTCCAGCTCGTCGCAGAGATCATGCACCGGCAGGAAAAGGGTCTCGAGGTCGTGGTAACCGTCGGGGCGTTTGCCAACCACATGCAGGCCGAGGTTAATCTTGCAGTTGGGATGGCAGATCATGTGAGACGGTCTTTTCATTTGGAGTGTCGGTCTTCAAGTTGTCGTATGCCCTGATGATGTCCGTCACCAGCCGGTGGCGGATGACGTCGCTTTGGTCCAACTCGATGATTTCGATACCCTTCACGTCTTTGAGGATGTTCACCGCTTGTAGCAGGCCACTCTGTTGGTGACGAGGCAGATCGACCTGTGTCAAGTCACCTGTGATGACGAACTTGGCGTTGCGCCCCATGCGGGTGAGGAACATCTTAAGTTGTGCACTGGTGGCGTTCTGCGCCTCATCGAGGATGACGAAGGCGTTGTCGAGTGTGCGGCCGCGCATGAAGGCCAAGGGTGCTATTTCGATGGTGTTGTCTTCCCAGTAGGAGAGCAGTTTCTGCTGCGGAATCATGTCGCGCAGGGCGTCGTACAGCGGTTGCAGATAGGGGTCCAGCTTGTCGCGCAGGTCTCCGGGCAGGAATCCCAAGTTTTCACCGGCCTCGACGGCAGGTCGCGTCAAGATGATGCGTCGGATCTCTTTGTTCTTCAATGCGCGCACGGCACAGGCCACGGCGGTATAGGTCTTGCCGGTACCGGCGGGACCGATGGCAAACACCATGTCGTTCTCATAAAGCGCACGTACAAGCCGTTGCTGGTTGGGCGTGCGGGCTTTGATGAGCAGGCCGTTGCGGCCATGCACCAGCACTTCGTCGCTCACCTCCGCCTCCGGGCTTCCGCCACCGCTCTCCATAATGCCCATGATGGCGTTTTCCGTGATGCGTCCGAACTTGTCGTAATAGGTCATCATGGCCTGCAGTTTCCCCTCGAACCAGGCGATGTCTTCCTCTGGTCCGATGGCTTTCAACATGTCGCCTCGGGCGATGAGTTTCAGTTTGGGAAACAGCATTTTGACAAATTCCAGCAGGCGGTCGTTCTGCCCCCAGAAGCGCGAATAGTCGATGGATTCGAGCGAGATGATTTTTTCGGTCGCGTTATCGTTCATTTACTCTTTGTTTTTTCCACAGGTACAATGCTGGCAACGCCCGGTCTTCGGGTCGGCGTTGGCACAGGGGCGTTTGAATTCCTTCTCTTTATGAAACAACATCTTGATCCCCAGTCCCGCCATCATCAGTCCGAGGGCGGCCATGGTTACGGCGAGCACAGTCAATATTGTCTTCATGTTCTTGGTATCAGTTGGTTGTCCCTTGTTGCAAGGGAACATATACGGCTGCAAAAATACGTAAAAAAAACGATATGCCGGCATAATGTTTGGCTATGTATGGAAAAAGTTGTATTTTTGCAGCCAAATAGTAATAATGAACAATATGGATGCTGTAATGATGGCAGGTCGCGTCACCCCCGACAATATTCGTTCGCTCGAGCCCGGACAGATATTTGTTTTTGGCAGCAATGCCAATGGCTTTCATGGCGGTGGGGCCGCGGCAGCTGCAGTCCGGCTTTTCGGTGCTGTCTATGGCCAGGGCGATGGCTTGCAAGGTCAGAGTTATGCCATTTCCACCATGGAAGGGATGGCTGCTATGCGTGACAATGTGAACCGTTTTATCGCTTTTGCACGTGAACATCCGGAGTTGACCTTCCTTGTCACGCGTATCGGATGCGGCATTGCAGGTTACACGGCCGATGAAGTGGCACCGCTGTTCCACGACGCTCTCGGAGTGGGGAATATCTGGCTCCCCGGCGAATTCTGGAAGGTGTTGGTCGGAAATGAAGACGCTGGCAAGTTTTCCTCCTGGAACAAGGAGAAGAGCCGGAGTGTATGATTGAATCGCCGATGGTCAAACTGCTCATACTTGATTTCGACGGCACGCTGGCCGACACGCGCGACAAGATCGTCGGTGTATTGCAGCATGTGATGGCCGGGCAAGGGTTGCCGGTGGCCGATGCCAAGACCTGTGCCTCCGTGATTGGCTATCATCTGAAACAATGTTTCCAAATCATCTATCCCCATTTGACTGATGCCGAAGCCGATGGATGTGTCGATGCCTATCGTCGCTATTTCGCTGCCCATGAGCAGATTTTGGTGCCGGAACTGTTCCCTCAGGTAAGGGAAGCCTTGGAAGTGTTCCATCGAGAAGGGGTGCGGATGGCCATCGCTTCATCCCGCACGTCGAAGTCTCTCTGCTCGTTTGTGGCCGCCATGGGCTTGTCCGACTATTTCCCCTTGGTGGTCGGTGGTGAAGATGTCGAGCGCGCCAAACCGGCCCCCGACGCGGTGCTGGCAATCCTCTCGGCCACGGGAGTTTCCCCCGAAGAGGCCTTGGTGGTCGGCGACATGCCGGTCGATATCCAGATGGGACGTGCCGCCGGAGTCCGTACCGTCGGTGTCACCTACGGCAACTCTTCACGGGAACAATTGTTGTTTGCAGGTGCGGATTACCTGATTGACAGCTTCTCCGAACTGACTCGCTTGATATAGGGCGGCTGATAAAGGTAAAAAAAATCGAGCGCTGAATCTCAGCGCTCGTTCTTGCTCCCCCTGAAGGACTTGAACCTTCGACCCCCTGATTAACAGTCAGGTGCTCTAACCAACTGAGCTAAGGAGGAATGTTGGACTGCAACCTTTAGGTTGCGAACCGCTATTCGTAGGAATGTTGGTTTTTCTTGCGAAAGCGGATGCAAAAGTACAAACATTTTCCGAACTGACAAAATTATTTTTCAAAATATTTTCTGTCAGTTTGCTAAAGTGTTGTAATATCAGTTGATACGTGCCTTAGATTATCTACCAGATCAGAGGCTGTGAGACTCGATTCCGATTGCATTTCAATGGCTATATCGCCAATTTGGCCATGGATGGATACTGCCCGGCAGGCAATATCAAATGGGTTTGAATGCAATTGGTTGGAACACAGCATTCCTAATAGAATTCCGGTCAACACGTCGCCGCTGCCTGCTGTGGCCATGCCCGCATTGCCCGTGTGGTTTGTGAAAGTCTCTCCGTCGGGGCTAAACACCTGTGTGTGATGTGCTTTCTTGACGATGACAAGGTTGTGCTTCCGTGCCATCTCGGCTGGGTTGGCGTCGCCGAACAGCCGTCCGTATTCACCTGCGTGCGGGGTGACGATGGCGCCTGTGGCCAACGGCAGACAGTCGCGGTGCCGGGCAAGGATGTTCAATGCGTCGGCATCCAGCACCAGAAGACCTTGGTGGCAGGAATGGAGCGATTGGAGCAAGGCATGGAGAGCTTCGCAGGTGACGGGGTCGGTGCCGATGCCTGGCCCGATGGCTATGGCGGAGTAGCGCTCCAGGTGTTCCGGCACGCTGGTGAAGAGGGTGGGCGAGGGGTCGATGCTCACCATGGCTTCGGGAAACGCCGCCTGCATCGGATTGACGCAGCGCCCGGGCAGGTGCACGCTGACCAATCCGCAACCCGAGCGCAATGCCGCCCGGGCTGCCAGTATGGCGCAGCCCATCCGTCCGTGGCTGCCCGCTATCAGCAGCCCGTGACCGTAGTCGTGTTTGGTGGTCTCTTGGTTTCGCATATCTAAATAAACGCCGCCACAGGGTTTATATTGCCCGTGGCGGCGTTTTGTTGCTTTGAAGTGCCGATCAATCGGCGGTTCCGACGGCGCCTTCCTCGGGACGGAGGGTGACGGCGACGTAGTTCTTCAGGTTGATGTACTTCTTGGCCAGAGCCTTGATGTCTTTCGAGGTGACGGATTTCACCATGTTGTCATAGTCGGTCACCTGGTAGTCGCGGCTCTCGTTGTAGGCGTAGCTGCCCTGGATCTGACCCAGCCAGAAACCGTTGTTCTGCTTGGCTTTGCCACGATTGACGATCATCTGCTCCTGGACTTTGCTGAGGGTCTTCTGGTCGCAGCCTTTCTTCATGTACTGCTTGAGGATGTTGATGCAGTCTTTCTCAATCTTCTTGGCCTTCTCGGGGTCGCAGCCGATGTAGAACTGCCAGCTTACCTGGCCTTCGGGACGGAGCTCGTAGTCGAAGCCGGCCGAGGGGCTGTAGGCGTCACCGTTCTTCTCGCGGATGATTTCCAGAGTGGTGATTCCGAGGGCGTCGCCCAGCTCCTGGAGGGCGATGCGGACCTGCGGGGTGAGCTCTTGGACATCGACGTTCATCTGGCCGGTGATGAGCAGCATGCCCTGTTTCTCAATGCCTTTGACGGCTTCGGCGTGCTGGATGCCGGTGGCGAACTGCGGGTTGCGGTTGATGTACTCGTTCTTCACGGCAGCGGGAGTGGTGGGCAGGTGGTTGAGGTATTTGGCGATGAGCTTGATGTCGTCGTCGCTCACATTACCCACGAAGAAGAAGGTCTGGTTGTTGGCATAGGCGAAGCGCTCTTTGTAGATCTCATACATGCGGTCGAGGTTGAGGTTGCGCACCTGCTCCTCGGTGGGGATGACGACCTGACGCTTGTCGTTGGGGAAGGCGGTCTTGTAGTAGGTCTCGATGAAAGCCACCTGGGGGTTCTCGCGGACGAACTTGATCTGGTTGATGGTGTTCTCGATGTTGCGCTCATAGGCTTCCTGGTCCTTGCGGGGGGCGGTGTAGTAGAGGTTGATGAGCTGCAGGGTGGTCTCGAGGTCCTTGGGCGAGCAGTTGCCACTGAAGCCCTGGGTTTCGTCGTTGATGACGGGGCTGATGCTGAGGTTCATGCCTTTGAGCTTCTTGCTGAGCTGGGTGGCGCTGAAACCGGCGATACCACCGGCGTCGATGAAGTTGGCGGCGTTCTGGGCCTGGTAGGCTTCGGCGTCATCGTAGAGCGAGGTGCCACCGAAGGAGAAGGAGGCAATCTGGATTTCGTCGGCCTTGTAGTCGGTCTTCTTGACGACGAATTTCACGCCGTTGGGGCAGGTGTATTCGGTGTAGTCGAGCACGCTGTTCGACTTGGTCTGCTTGGCCTCGACCTCTTTGACTTCTTCGGCGAAGAGGGGCTCGTCCTTGAAGTTGTCAACCCAAGGCTCGGTCTTGATGGTGCGGAGGCTCTTCAGAATTTTGGTGGCTTCGGCCTCGGTGGGCACCTTGAAGCCATCCTTCTCGGGGGCGGTCAGGTAGAACACGATGTTCTCGTCGGTGATCCAGGTCTTCACCATAGCGTTGCACTCCTCGAGGGTGATTTCGGGGATGAACTCCTTGGCATACTTCCATTCCTGACGGATACCGGGGCAGGGGTCGTTGTCGAGATAGTGGTTGGTGTATTCGTCGGCCAGGCTGTTGGTTTGGGTCTTGTTCTCTTCCTTGGCCAGCTTGGTGTAGGTGCTGAGGAGGTCCTCTTTCTGACGGTCGAGTTCGGTCTGCAGGAAGCCGTGGTCGTCAATCTGTTTGACGAGCTGGAGGAGCAACTGGGCGCTCTCTTCGATGCGGTTCTCCTTGGGAGCGGCGTTGACCTCGAAAACTTCGATCTCACGGCCGAGGAATCCGCCATAGCCGCCACCGGCATACATCATGGGGGCGGTGGGTTTCTCGGTGATGTCGCGGAAGCGGTCGTTGATCATCATGCCGATAAGGCTGCGGACGAGCATGGTGCGGTAGTCACCGATGGTGCCGTTGTGCTGTTTTTTGTGTTTCCAGAAGATTTCGAGGGTGGTGTTGGTGGCCTCCTTGTCGGTGGCGATGGCCACCAGGGGCTCCACGTTGTTGGGTATTTCATAGCTCAGACGGGGCAGTTTCTCCTTGCCGAGGAACTGGTGGCTGCTGAACACGTCTTTCACCTTCTGCTCCATGGCGGCGGCACCCTTCTTGCCGGCGTACTCAAAGTTGTCCATGTCGCCCACGATGACGATGGCCTGCAGGTCGGGACGGTACCAGTCGTTGAAGAAATCGACGATGCTCTGGCGTTTGAAGTGCATGATGACTTCCTCTTTACCGATGGGCAGACGGTCGGCATAGAGCGAGCCCTTGAGCATGATGGGCCAGGTCTTTTTGCGGAGACGGTCGCCGTGGCCGACGCCACCGCGCCACTCCTCATGGATGACGCCGCGCTCCTCTTCGAGCTCCACAGAGTCGAACAGGATGTTGCCGGCCCAGCCGTCGAGGATTTCGATACCCATTTTCACCATTTCGGGATTGTCGGCGGGCATATTGACATAATAGACGGTCTGATCGAAGCTGGTGTAGGCGTTGATGTCGCGTCCGAACTCGACACCGTTCTGCTGCAGCTTGTCAATCATCTGGTTGTGGGGATAGCCCTTGATGCCGTTGAAGGCCATGTGCTCGCAGAAGTGAGCGAGACCCTGCTGATCGTCGCGCTCCATGATGGAACCGGCGTTGGAGACCAGACGGAACTGGATCATGTTCTCCGGTTTCTTGTTGGCGCGGACGTAGTAGGTGAACCCGTTCTCCAGTTTGCCGTAGCGGATTTTCTTGTCCAGCGGCACCTTGGCGGTGAGGTCACTCTTCTTCTCCTTTTTCTCCCCGCTGCCGGGCAGCTGGGCGAAGGACATGCCGCCGAACAGGAACATCAGCAGCATTGCGAATAACATTGTTTTTTTCATGGTTTGTTGGTTTTAATTGTTGTTTTGTTTATTTGTATGTTTCGTTTTTTTACTTCGTCTCGCTCTCGTTGTCGGAACGGTACTCCAGCAGGTCGGCCGGCTGGCAGTCAAGCACCTGGCACAGGCGCTCCAGCGTGCTGAACCGCACCGCCTTCGCCTTGCCGGTCTTGAATATCGACAAGTTCGCCGGCGTAATATCGATCCTCTCCGCCAACTCGCCCAGCGATATCTTGCGCTTGGCCATCATCATATCCAGATTAACTACAATCATCCCTTAACTCTTAACTTTTAACCCTTAACTCAAATCGTCAGCTCCTGCTCCTCCTGCATCTCGCGGCCTATCTTGAATATCTCCGCCATAAATATGATCGTCAAGCCGAACACTATGCGTGTGTGGTGTATCTGCACCGTCACCTGCGGCTCCCACGAGCTGCCGGCCAGCAGGTCCAGCGCCAGCGTGCGCTCGAGATAGGTGCTCACGTCCATCCCCAGCGACATGACGATCATCAACACTCCGGCCCACACCAGCCAGGCGATGTTCTTCTTCGGAAACACCTTGCCCTTGCGCACATTAATATAGAATGATATCAGCGCCATCACCACCACTATCGTCATGGCGATGCCGGCCAGCACGCAGAACACCTGCAGCCACATGCACCATTTCGCCTTGCTCGACGACAGCCGCTGGCTGTCGTCGCTGGTGATGTTCACGTCAAACGTGCGTACCGTGGCGGTCGCATCCATCCCTTCCGGCAGGCCCTCCACGGCGTGACTCTGCCTGTAGAGCTCCGACGAGCTGTTCAGGTCGGTGATGATGACCCCGTAGTCTTTCTTCTGGCCGTCGGTCTGAACGTTCAAAAGTGGGTCGGCAGGATTGATGATATTGAAAAAAAACAACCCGATACACAAGGCAATCACGCCGATGAATATCGCGTAAAGTGTTCTTATCCTTGTTATTGCAGCTTTCTTTGCCATAGGTTTGTCTCCCTTTCTCGACGGCAAAAATACAACTTTTTTCTGATATGCAAGAAAAATTTTGTGAAAAACATAAAAAAAATATCGTTTTACGATAAATCATATATGCAAAACGATATGAATTGCCCGTTCCCCAATCAGCCGCCGCCCGCCGTCCGATCACTCGCCATGAAACCTTTATTAAAATATTTTATCAAATAAATAAAATAATATGAACGGCTTGTACGTTCCAAAAAAAATCGTATCTTTGCAATTGTTTTAAGGCTGGTTCATGGATGTAGATAACCGTGGAACATGTTGTAATCCAGTACAATATGTCGTGTCGATAGAGTTGCGCACGCCGCCGTTTCTCGTAACCGTTTAATACCCAATCCGATACGGGCAGAAGGGCCATACCAACCCTATACCAACGCTATACCAACGCTATGCTCCCTAAGGGGTACTTCCCTTGTAACATAGGTGTAACCAAAGGATACCCGCTTATCCGTTAGGGGGTGTCCACGGTAAGACTGCTTCCTGACTTGTGTGTGACCCTCAGCACTCGTACTTCTCAAGAACTTGGCGAAGCTCTACAGGGCTGATGTCGTGGTGGATTTGGCCGCCGATGGCGTAGCTGATGGCTCCGGTCTCCTCACTTACGATGACGCTCAGCACATCGAGCTGCTCGGTGACGCCTATGGCGCTGCGGTGGCGCAGGCCCAGGTTGGGGTCGATGTCGAGCCGCGATGTGACGGGCAGAATGCACCGGGCGGCTAAGAGCTTGTTTCCATGGGCGATAACGGCTCCGTCGTGCAAGGGTGAGTTCTTGAAGAAGAGAGCCTCGATGAGGGCGCTGGATGCAAGGGCGTCAATGCGCTCTCCGGTGTTGATCAGTTCCTCTACCTCGTTTTGGCGCTTGAAGACGATCAGGGCTCCCGTTTTGGATTGCGACATGTGCATGCAGGCATTGACGTAGGGCTCGTAGCTTACGGTATTCTTGTTCTGTATGTTGCGATGCCAGAACTGGAGACGTTTCCAGAGGCTTTCGTCCAGTTGGGTCTTGGTGCCCAGAAAAAGAAGGAATTTGCGTATCTCGGGCTGGAAGATGATTATCAGCGCGATGAGACCCACGCTGGCGACTGCGCTCAATATCGCACCCAACAGTCTCATTCCAAGGGCGTCGGCCACGCGCCAGGCGATAAGCAGGATGAGTAATGCCCAGAAAATCAGCATTACATTGGTGCCGCGTGCCATGCGATAAATATAGTATATCAGCACGGCTACGATGAGAATGTCTATGACATCGACAAAACGCAATTCGGGAAGGCCGATGATGGAGTTTAATATCATGATTCTATGTTGTATAATAGTTTGATTGTCTCAATGGCGGGTTTCGGATCGTGCACCCTCAGGATGCGTGCGCCGCGGTCAAGGGCAATGGTGTCGAGGGCGATAGTGCCGTTCAATGCCTCTTCCGGTGTGATGTTAAGTGTCTTGTATATCATCCTTTTGCGACTGACGCCGACCAGCAGGGGCTCGCGGAAGAGGGTGGTGAGCTGATCCAAGTGGTCGAGCAGGTCGAGGTTCTCCTCCATGGTTTTGCCGAATCCGAAGCCGGGGTCGATCCACAAGTCTTTGATACCAAGGGTATATAGGACGTCAATTTGGCGGGAGAAGAATTGCGTTATCTCGTCGATGAGGGTGTTGGGGTCTCTCGGGTGGATGTCGGCGTGGGGGTTGGTGGCCGAAGCGCCGTGCATCAGGATGTATGGAACCTGCAAGTCGCTGATAGTATGATACATTTCTATGTCCAGCTGACCGCCGCCGATGTCGTTTATCATGTCTGCGCCGGCTTCGATGGCTATGCGTGCCGGAAGGCTGTAGCAGGTGTCGATGGAAAGAATGGCTTCGGGTAGAGCTTGCCGGACGAGGGTGACGGCTTCCTGCAGTCGGCGAGCCTCCTCGTCGGGAGGCAGCAGGATGGCACCCGGGCGTGAAGAGGATGCTCCGATGTCGATAATGTCCGCTCCGTCAGCGATTAGCTGATGGGCTCGTGAGATGATGGCCTCGGGCGTGCGGTAGCGGCCGCCGTCATAGAAGGAGTCGTCGGTGACGTTCAGGATGCCCATCACGATGGGGCGGCGGAACTCCACCAGTCGGCCGTGTACGGTGATGCTGAAGGGAGAGAATTCTCGTTTTTTCATCTTCCTAGTAACGAGGGAACTTGGGCAATATTGCATGCTGATGGTAAAAATACTTTTGCAGTATGCAAGAAAGGTGGCCGTATGTCGTACTTATGTCATGCTTGGGTCATCCTTGGGGTTATCCTTGAGTCATCCCTGTGTCAGGTTTGTGCTGATTTTGTGGCTGGAAAAAATATTTATAATTAAATACAATATAAAATATTCTTTTGCGTTTTACACTAATTATGACAAAAAACGACGTATTATTGACTACTCGGCAGGAGATTGAGCAAGAGGCTGTTGTCTGCCGTACGCTTTTCGAGAAGAAGACGCGCGACTACGGTACTTCGTGGCGTGTGCTGCGCCTGCCGTCGTTGACGGATCAGATATTTATCAAGGCCAACAGAATCAGGAGTGTGCAGGAGAGCGGGGAAAACTGTGTGGGGGATGACTTGCGGGGCGAATTTGTGGCGATGGTGAACTATGCCGTGATGGCGCTGATACAGCAGGAGTTGGAGAGTGGAGAACGGGGAGTGTCGCCGATGGAATTGCCGTTGGATGAGGCTATCTCGTTGTATGACAAGCACCTGGGGCGTACCATCGACTTGATGATGTCGAAGAATCACGACTATGGTGAAGCCTGGCGCCAAATGCGCGTCAGCTCGATGGTGGATCTGATTTTGATGAAATTGCGCCGCATCAAGCAAATAGAGGATAATGAGGGGGTTACCCTGGTGAGTGAAGGTGTTGAGGGCGGCTATATGGATATCATCAATTATTCGTTGTTTTGCCTGGTTCGCATGACGGAAGATGAAAAGGCTGATAGTTCTGGGAATTAATACATAAGAAGCTATGAAAGATACAAAATTGAATTATGTTCTGAATGTTGTCTGTCGCTGGGCGGTAGGTCTGGTGTTTCTGTTCTCGTCGTTTGTGAAGGGAGTGGATCCTATGGGCACCACCTTCAAGGTGCAGGAGTATATGACTGCCTGGAGTATCGGCGGTTTCACGTTCGAGTGGGCTCTCCCGTTTGCCGGATTCCTCTCGGTGGCGTTGATTTGCGCTGAGTTTTTGGTAGGTGTCTTGCTGATTACCAATGCCTACCGTCGTCTTTCGGCCTGGTTGCTGGCGGCCATGATGTTGTTCTTCACCGTGACGACATTTGTGGATGCCCTTACCAACAAGGTGACCGACTGCGGATGTTTTGGCGACGCGGTGAAGCTTACTAATTGGCAGACTTTCTGGAAGAATATCGCCTTGGATGTGCCGACGGTATGGATTGTGCTGACACGCGACCTGCGACGCAAGCGCCGTTTCGAGCGTGACGGATTGGTGCTGATTGGCGCCGTGGCGGCTATGCTGATCTTCGAGATGTATAATATCAAGCACGAACCGCTGGTGGATTTCCGTCCGTGGAAGGTTGGAAACAAAATGATTGAGGAGCGTGAGGCGATGAACCACTTGTATCTGCGTAATCTCGAAACCGGCGAGGAGCGGACGGTGGATTACCGAAATGGCGACTGGGCGTCGGTTCCGGATGAGTACAAGGACTTCGAGCGTTGGGAGATAATGAGCTCTACGAGCGACGATCCCTTTGAAATCAAAGCCCCTGGCTTTTCCATGATGGATTTGACGTCGGAGGATCATGCCGTTGAGTTGCTGCCGGCCGAGGATGGCTTGTTGATTGCCACCGTGCATCATATCGGCGACTTGGACGAGGCCGGTGCCCGCCAGATACGTATGGCACAACGGCTGGCGGAGGAAAACGGAGTGCATATGGTACTCCTCACGTCGGCATTGCCCGAGGAAATCCAGACGTGGCTCTATGAGCAGGATATCGTCGGGTTGGATTATCTCTTCGCCGACGCCACAGCCATAGAGACCATGATGCGCGGCAACCCTGGCTTTATGTTTATACGGAATGCTACCGTAATCAGCAAAGGCCGTAAAGCCGATGTCGTGATGGAACAAGGGATGCAAGCCTTGGCTCAGGAAGAATAAAAGTGTTGAAAATCAAATCTATTGTTTTATGATACAACGTATTCAGTCCTTTTGGTTGGTGTTGGCCGCCTGTTGCATAGCATTATGTTTTATGTTTCCGGTGGCACAGTACCGGCTGGTAATTCCCTCGACGGAACAGACGGTTGAGGCGCGTCTTGACCTGATTGCCAAGAGCAATCCCGATATGCTTGTGCAGATGCAGAATATCGAGCCAGTTGTCACCTACAGTCAGAGCGACAGCGGTTTCAATACGTGGATGTTGATCGTCATGGCTTTGCTTGTGGGCGCCATGACATTGTTGTGCATCTTCATGTATTCCAACCGTGTGCGTCAGATGAGGATGGTCGCGGTGGCTTTTCTGCTCAATGTGGCATACGTTTTCTTGCTTTTCTTCTGGGCGGTGGATGCCTTTGGAAAGAATCTGGTGCAATACTTCCATTGCGGAGACCTGCATGTTACGTGGTTTGTAGGTGCCTACGCACCCATTGTTTCGCTGGTGTTCTTGGTGTTGGCCCATCGTGGCATCAAGAAAGACGAATCGATGGTGCGGGCGGCTGACAGGCTGAGATAAGGGCATTTGAAGGTTGGAAAAGTGGAGATTAGGATAGCTGACATAGGGCAGGTGCATGAAGTGGCACGGAATTTGATTGCCACATTTGAGAAGGAGCGTTTCTTCGCCTTCTTTGGCAAGATGGGAGTGGGTAAAACCACTCTGATCAAGGAGATGTGCGATGTGCTTGGTGTGGTGGATGTGGTGTGCAGCCCCACTTTCGCCATTGTCAATGAGTACTCCACCTCATCGGACGAGTCGGTCTTCCATTTCGACTTTTATCGTCTGAAGTCGCTTGCCGAGGCCTATGACATTGGATATGAAGAGTATTTCTATAGTGGTTGTTACTGCTTCGTGGAGTGGTCGGAGAAGGTCGAGGAATTGCTGCCGGAACGTTATGTGAGGGTGGAAATGGAAGAGCAAAACGGAATGAGAATATTGAAAGCGAATATAATAGAAGAATGAATAAAGATAAAGAATCAGTTGTGCTCGCCCGGTTGGCGGCACAAGTAATGGATGAAAAGAAAGCCGATGAGGTGCGTATTCTCGACCTGCGGAAAGTGCATGGTGCACCGGCAGAGTATTTCGTCATAGCCACAGGCAATGTGCCGTCTCATGTGTCGGCTTTGAGTGACGCCGTCTATGAGACCGTCAAGAAGGCTACTGGCATGGCCCCTCATAAGGTGGAAGGGTACAACAACGCAGAATGGATTTTGATGGACTATTTCGACGTGGTGGTTCATATTTTCCAGAAAGACAAACGCGCCTTTTATCGCCTCGACGAACTTTGGAGCGATGGCGAGGTATTACCAATAACTACCAAAGAATAAAACTGAATTATGGCAAGTCAACAACCTCAGCAACAGCCGAATCCGAACAGGGGGAACAAGCCGAAGGGTCCTCGCTTTATATACATCGTCTATGGTATCATCATGCTAGTGTTGGTATGGACACTCTTTGGTGGTAAAAGTGGCGGGTCCTCCAAGCATGAAATAGGATGGGATCGTTTGGAACCTATACTGGAACAGGAACAATACGAGAGCATTACGGTTGTTAACCAGGAAGTGGCCGAGATCCGTATCAAGAACGAGGTCGTACGACGTGATACGGTGGCGTTCCGCGACATTATCACCCGCACTATCACCGGTGCGCAAGGCCCGACCGGATACTATACCTACAATATTGGCAATCTGGAACATTTCGACAAGGAACTCTCCATTGTTGAAGAGAAAACGGGTAAACATATCAGTTATAAGATTGAAACCCATAGCAATGCATGGCGTGAGTTGCTGATATGGTTCGGCCCGTTGCTGCTTTTCTTCGTCTTTTTCTGGATTATGGGTGCCGTTGGACGCCGTCAGATGGGTGGCGACGGAGGTGGAGGACTGGGCCTTTTCGGCTTTGGTCGTTCGACAGCGAAACAATACGACGCTACCAAGCAAAACAATGTGTCGTTCAAGGATGTGGCCGGTTTGGCAGGAGCCAAGGAGGAGGTGATGGAAGTGGTTGACTTCCTGAAAAATCCGCAGCGCTATACCGAATTGGGAGGTAAGATTCCCAAGGGAGTGTTGCTTGTCGGCCCTCCAGGTACCGGCAAGACCTTGCTGGCAAAAGCGGTGGCTGGTGAAGCCGGTGTGCCGTTCTTCTCGATGAGTGGAAGTGAGTTTGTGGAGATGTTTGTGGGAGTGGGTGCTTCGCGAGTGAGAGGACTCTTTGAGGAGGCCAAGAAGAAAGCTCCTTGCATTGTCTTCATCGATGAGATCGATGCCGTGGGGCGAGCTCGTGGAAAGGCCATCACGGGAGGTAATGATGAACGTGAAAGCACGCTCAACCAGTTGCTTACCGAGATGGATGGCTTCTCGAGCAATACCAATATCATTGTGATGGCTGCCACCAACCGCGCCGATGTGCTGGATAAGGCATTGTTGCGTGCTGGCCGTTTCGACCGTCAGATTTACGTTGAACTGCCGGACCTTGAGGAACGCAAGGCTATCTTTGCGGTCCACATGAAGAACCTCAAGGTTAACAAAGATAAGTCCAATGAGCAGTTTGTTGATCGTGCCTTTTTGGCTAAACAAACGCCGGGTTTCTCGGGTGCCGATATCGCCAACGTCTGTAATGAAGCTGCACTTGTCGCGGCGAGAAAGAATAAGAAACAGATTGATAAACAGGATTTCCTGGATGCTGTCGATCGTATCGTCGGTGGCTTGGAGAAACGCTCCAAGGTGTTGACCGACCAAGAGAAGCACACGATTGCCTATCACGAAAGTGGTCATGCATCAGTCAGTTGGCTCCTGCGTTGGGCCAACCCGTTGGTGAAAGTGACAATTGTGCCGCGAGGCAAGGCTCTCGGTGCTGCATGGTATCTCCCGGAGGAGCGACAGATCACCACCTATGAGCAGATGTTCGACGAGATGACCTCGCTGATGGCGGGTCGTGCTTCCGAGGAGATCGTTTTCGGCAAAATCAGCACCGGTGCGTTGAACGATATTGAACGTGCCACGAAGATGGCACAAGCGCTGGTGACTTATTATGGCATGAGCCCCGAGGTGGGTAACATCAGTTTTTACGACTCCACGGGTCAGAGCGAGTATAGCTTCGCCAAGCCTTTCAGCGAGAAGACCGCTGAGACAATCGACCGAGAGGTGAAGCGCATGGTGGAAGAGGCATATGCCAAGGCTAAGGAACTGCTGCTCAGCCACCGTGCCCAGCTTGACGAGCTGGCTGCCCAGCTCTATGACAAGGAGGTGCTCTTCCGCGAGGATTTGGAACGCATCTATGGCCCCCGCCCCTGGGAGGCAAACCCGATGAAGGTGGATGCTGAAGAATCTGATGATGCGGAGCAAGATAAACAAGAAGAGAACAAAGATTTTGAAGAAGTATGAAAAACTTTTGGGTACGTACCGTCAGCGCTGTTGTCTATGTCGCCCTGTTCCTGGGCAGCATATATAGTGGGAAACTGTTGGGTAACCATCTGTTGGGTGGGATAATCTTGACAGCTTTTCTGCTATTTGTGGCATGTGGAGGCACCTTCGAGTTCTTCCGCATCGTCGGCACTCAAGGCGCTTCGCCTTGTCGCCCGTTGGGCTATGCTTATACGGTGCTGACGTTGTTGGCGTTGGTATGTCTATCCTCGTTCTCTGGTGTAAATGGATATGTTCTCTTCGGCATCGGCATGACCTGTTTGCCCATTGTTTTCGGATTGTCGGCCATGGTGCAGCTTTGGAACCACAGTGAGCAGCCCTTCCGTGAGGCGGCCTATACCGTTGTCCCCATGTTCTACATAGCCATCCCGCTGGGACTTATGCCTTTGTTGCATGAAAGCTACAATGTGCTGGTCATGGTGCTTATTCTTGTCTGGATGAACGACAACGGTGCATACATGGGTGGCTCGTTGTTTGGCAAACACAAGATGTGGCCTCGCCACTCGCCCGGCAAGACATGGGAAGGTACAGCTATCGGAGTACTTATCACGCTGCTGACCGCCTATTTCGTCGGCCCGTTGTTCAACAGTGGCATCGCCTGGTATCATTGGTTGGTATTGGGATTGATATGCAGTGTGATAGACACCTTGGGCGACCTTGTCGAGAGCATGCTCAAACGTTCTGTGGGCATGAAGGACAGCGGTAAAATCATGCCTGGTCATGGTGGTTTCCTCGACCGTTTCGACAGCCTTCTTATCGCCACCCCGTTTGTATTTGTTTATCTTACTCTCTTCGTGCAACTATGACCATTGCCGAGCAGATACTCTACGAGGATAACCATCTGTTGGCCATCAATAAGTTGCCCGGCCAGATTACCCAGGGCGACAAGACCGGCGACCCCTGTCTGGCTGACTTGGTGAAGGCTTTCATCAAGGAGCGCGACCATAAACCCGGGCAGGTCTATTGTGGCGTCATCCATCGGTTAGACCGTCCGGTGAGCGGAGTTGTGCTGTTGGCCAAGACCTCCAAAGCCCTGAGCCGCATGGTGGAGAAGGTTCGCACACGTGAGTTCGAAAAGCACTACTGGGCTGTGGTCAAGAACGCTCCTCCCCAACCCGCCGGTGCTTTGGAGAACTGGTTGGTTAAGAACGAGGAACGGAACAAGAGTTATGTCTTTGGGTCCGCACGACCCAATGCGAAGCTCGCCCGTTTGGAGTATAAAGAGCTGGCTGTCAGCAGTGGCGGCTATCATCTGCTCGACATCAATCTCCATACCGGCCGCCACCATCAGATTCGTTGCCAACTGGCCAATATCGGTTGTCCCATCAAGGGCGACCTTAAGTATGGCGCCGAACGTAGCAACCCCGACGGCAGTATTTCGTTGCATGCCCATACCGTTTGCTTCGAGCATCCTGTCACGCACGAGCGCCTGACCATTACCGCTCCCAATCCGGAAATAGAAAAAATGTTTAATATATAATAAAATGCGCAAAACTTCTTTGTTTATTGTCGCTTTCCTTTTGTGCCTGCTGCCGGTCGAAGCCCAGCAGGTGATAGAGAACAATTTCGACTGTCTGAAGGTTCACTATGCCACCCCTGACGTGAAGACGCTTCCTGTCCGGGACGGTTACTCCCTCCTGCAGATGGAGGGCTACAGTCAAGGTGGTGTGCATGGTCGTCCCTCGCTTCCAGTTCAGAATAACCTCATCGCCGTGCCTTTCTGCGACGGCATGGAAGTGAAAGTGGAGAATGCGGTTTTTGACACAATCGCTATCGAGGGTCTGAAAGTCTTGCCTTTGCAGCCATCCCTCCCCAAGAGCGACCGTAAGGAGCATCCTCTCTTTGTCGATGATGTTGCCTATGCCGCCGATGTCTTTTGGGGCCAGTCGTTGGCTTCGGTGCAAAACCTGGGTGTGGGGCGTGACCGCAACTATGCCACCTTGAGCTTCTCGCCCGTGAGCGTCAATCCTGTCAGCGGACAGATGGTTGTCTGCCGTAGTGCCGACGTCACGGTGAGCTATCGCAATGCCGATGTTGCCACTACGATGGA
>ODAI010417242.1_pt1 | contig 18582 bp, 18 predicted proteins | sample 1539321 | NCBI WGS metagenome assembly ODAI01 (sample SAMN02144231, study PRJEB22623) | gut metagenome | biome: sheep rumen | host: Ovis aries | place: New Zealand
AGGCAGAAGAAGAATGCAGCAGGGCTGTAATGATAATACCAATCACAAAGCCAAGCAGAATTCCTAAAACTCCGTCTCCCTGAATCTTAAAGAGCCAGCCCAACTGGTCAGGTGTGAATACATCTGAAAGGCCGGAAAGTCCCAGGAAGAGCATTCCAAAACCCATTATGGCCTGTGCCCAGTTTTTATAAGAACCTTTTCTGATTATTGAAAGGAAATAGCCTGCACCAAAAATAGGGATTGCAATAGTTGAAATAGAAAAATTAAAACCAAAGATTGCTACAATCCATGCAGTGATTGTTGTACCGATATTGGCACCAAAAATAACACCAACAGATTGTGTAAGTGTCATAAGGCCGGCATTTACAAAGGTTACTACCATTACTGTAGTTGCACCAGATGACTGAATAATCATGGTAACTACAAGACCGGTTAAAAGAGAAATAAAACGGTTACCCGTAAGAACACTTAAAGCACGCTGTAAGGATTCTCCGGCACTTTTCTGTACACCGTCACTCATCAACTTCATGCCATAAAGCAAGAATCCAAGACTGCCGACAAGCTGTAAAAAGGGCATCACATTGTCCATAATCTTATAATAGCAAAATAAGCTTGTCTTTTCAAGAAGAGCTAAATATTGTAGAATAAAGCCGCAAGCCTTAGATGGTTTGATAAAAATACTGGCCGCCTGCGGCCTTCCACAGGTGTGGAATATGATAAAGAAGATTTTTAAATTTTCCTTTTTTTTATTAATTACTTCAAGCCTTTTCTTTACCGGCTGCAAACAGGAAGAAGCCCCTGTAGATGATAATCAGGTTAACCAAATAGAGCTTCAGGCAGGGAATAAAGAGGAGCTTTTGCAGACTCCACAGAAATGGCATCTGACAAATAAAAGACTACTCGTCCTTTTTGGCTATGATTTTAATACACCTCAGGTATATGAGCCAATTCTTCAAATGTTAAAGGAAGAATATGGAGTAGACGACGATGGAGGCCTGATTCTTCCTCTTGTTTACCCAAATGATTTTAAGCATGGAACCCGGGGCTATTCAAATGACCTTTTTACAATTCTCCAGGATTCCAGCTTTGATTTTTCGGGAATTCTGCTTATTGGAGCCCCGGAAGGTACACACCTGGCCATAGCAAGAAATCAGGATGCATGGGAAGACGTGCCCTACCCAGTTTTTGCGCTGTTTCCTCAGGATGATATTTTAGGTCTTGAAGCAACCTGCGACCTTGTAATAGACAAGGGCTTTACTTCAGGCCTAAAAGGCGAAACTGTAGAAGAAGAAACAATTACCCAGGCTTTTCCTGAAGCACCTTTAATTATTAAAGAAACAATAGATTATATGCTTGCCTTGACGGGACCTCTTTCTAAAGATTCTCAGCTTCAAAATCATCTTTTGCAGATATATAGTGATAAAAAAATTCATCATTATACGGACCCAGAATCCGGGCTGCATGCTATTAATCACTTTGTATTAAATTAATTTTTGATTTTTGGGGGAACAATGAAGCTGAAACAAAACAGATCGCTTATCATTGGTTCTAAAAAAGATATTTCAAAGCTGGCCGTAAAGGATAATGCCAGGCTTCTGCTAATTTCAGACTCTCATGGTAATACAGAACGTTTTATTTCGATTGTAAATCAGTATGGAAAGGACTGCGATGCCCTTATTTTTTGCGGAGACGGCTTTGTAGACCTTTCAGTTCTTTTAAAAAGTCCGGAAATCCTTACTCCACCTGTAATTGCCTATGTTCAGGGCAATTGCGACCCCTCTGAGCTTTATTTAAGCGGCGGACAGGGAGGCTTCTTTAGTGGAAGTCTAAAGGCACCAATTGAACAAAATCTTGTAGTAAATGGTAAAAAGATATTGATTGTTCATGGCCATGCTCATGGAATTGATTACGGAAAAGAAAAGCTTGGGCTGCAAATGAGGCTGAACGAAGATGAAATTGCCTTTTACGGGCACACTCATATTGCCAGTGACCAGAGAGCCGGAAACATTCGCTTTATAAATCCAGGAAGCTGTTCAAGACCAAGAGGCGGCCAGTGTGCCAGCTTTGCAATTGCGACAATTGGAAAAACTTTTGTAGATGTGGCTTTTATAAATGCCGAAAGCTTTGAAATCTGGCAGCCTTTAAATTAAGGATAAATTAAAAGGAAAAACCAAAAGAATCGTGCCCCGGATAAACCAGAGTGCCTGCAGGAATAGTCTGACGCAAAAGCTCCAGACTGTGCATGATTTGGGCCTCATCTCCGCCAGCCATATCTGTACGGCCATAGCCGCCATAATCAAAAAGGGTATCGCCAGAAATTAAGGCTCCCTTTCCATTGTTAAAAGCTTTATTATATAAACAGATTGAACCCGGAGTATGCCCTGGTGTATGAATTACCTTCCAGCCATAAAGCATTTCTCCATCCTTAAGGGAATGGTCAGCAGGCGGCTGCTTTGCAACTTCGTCCAGAAGCTGGGTAAGGCCAAAGAAAAAAATAACCTCTGAACCCATTGGGCCCGGAGGATTTTGCAATTCTGAAAATTCAGCTTCATGTATGGCAATTGTGGCTTTGGGAAAAGCTTTTTTTAGAGGAGCAATCCCTGTTATGTGATCAAAATGGGAATGAGTCAGGACAATGCCCTGACACTCCAACTTTTTTGAGTGAAGAAAATCTACTATTTTATTTTCATCACCACTTAAAGAAGAGGCCGCCGGATCGACAACAAAGCATTTTCCAGCTTCCAGCGGCACAATTATTGTATTCACACCAAAAACGCCGGAGCGAACTACATAAAGCTGCTTCATATTAAATTAAACACCAAATGGCTCTTTATCTGCGGCTGCTTTTTCTGCAGCAGCATAAGCAGCGGCATCTTCTGCAGCCATCTGAGCATCTGTATCATCTTCAACTTCAGAAACAGCAGTTTCATCAGCTTCTTCACTAGACTTCTGCTTAGAGTAGCTTACAGCAAGCTTTCTTCCGCGATATTCATAGCCATTCAATTTGTCAATAGCAAGCTGAACATCTTCGCTGTAAAGCTGAACAAAAGAATACTGAGCCAAAACTTTAATATCACCAATGCGGTCGCGGTCAATACCGGCTACTGCAATAAGAATTCCAACCAGGTCGCGTGGATAAACACGGCGATTCTTTCCAATATTAATAAAAATAGAACTTGCCTGATCTTCTGGGATTTCTACACGTGGATGACGTGGGCGTTCTTCAATAACAGTCTCTGTGCTTTCTTCGCGTCTTTCTGTTCTCTGAGCCTTAAAATCATTAAAATTTCTATTTGAATTAGAACGTTCTGCGCGTTCATTTCTTTCTGGTCTACGATGATTAGAGAAATGATAATGCTTTAATGATTCTTTAAGCATATAAGCAATAACATACTTTCTTACTGTGAGTGGAACATTTTTCTTAAAAAGCTTGTTCAAGTCACTCAAAATATCAACATTCTCTGTTGTCTTTACTCTGTCTGTTGCATTTGCAAGGAAATCTGCAATCTGTGCTTCGTTAATTTCAAATTCACGGTTGAAAGCCATTTTTTTTACTCCTATGTAAGGTCGCCTTGCATATTTTGGGCAAAGGCTCCTCTTTCTAAATTACCAGAAGGTATCCTCCGAGTTTTTTTTCAAAGCCTGTACGTAGTAATAACGGCTCAATAATCTCTGGGATAAAATCTTCCGGCATAAAAATAAATTGTTTTTCGCGTTTTCTGCAGTCATTTATCATCATAGAGATAAGTTCTTCTGCAATCCCTAATCCGCGATATTGTTTTGTAACAAAAAGACAAGTGATAACCATCACTTTTTTCTGATTGTCAGAAAAAGATGATGCTGCAATACAGCCTGCAAAATCTTCAGAAAGACTTCGACAAACAAAGCCTGTCTGTCCTGCCAAATCTGCGGCCTTAAATCTACCGGACCATAAATCATAAAGTAAGTTCTGAACTTCTGCCGGTATTTCTTCATCATCCTTCATATGCTTTGAAATATTAAAAAGGATTTGTTCCAAATCAGCAGAAGAATCATATTCACTGAATGAAAAATCATCATGCACTAAAGATTCATCTGATTCTGAATAGTGGTCTAGTTTTTCTAATCCCCATATTTCACATAAAGAATCGTACCATTCATTGATACGTGCTGACATAGTATTGTGCTTAAAGATATGCCATCGTTTATCAACTTCCGGATAGTTTTTTATAACGGTTCTGAAATTTCTAAATACCCCCCTTCCCGAATGAAGCACCTGCTGAAGTTCGTCTTTTGCAAGCGGCGAGTTAAGCCGTGCAACAAAGGCTTCGCGCATTGCAAAGCCGTCAGCAGCAGTCCACTCTGGTAAACCATAAAAATTTATATCATCAGCTTTCTGATTTGATTCCAGCAGGCAAGCATGCTCAGCATCTACAATAAAATCACATTCCTGATTTTCCATTGCCGAGATTATACTGCTGGTAAGTTCATCAGTTAAAGCAAATGTCATATTTTATTTTGGCAAGTCTGTTCTGTGTTCAACAATCTTGCTGATAAGGCCGTACTTTACAGCTTCATCTGCATCAAGCCAGTAGTCACGGTCTGTATCCTTTGTAACCTGCTCCAAAGAAGTTCCAGTTGCATCTGCAATAAGCTTATTCAACTTAGCACGGATTTTTTCCATGTCTTTTGCATAGATTTCAATATCTGTAGCAACACCGCGCATCTGGCCAAGAGGCTGATGAATAAGATAGCGGCTGTTTGGTAAACCAATTCTGCGCTCTTTTGGTACAGAAATGAGGATTAATGTTGCAGCCGATGCAATTAAGCCCATTCCAATAAGATATACAGGAGCTTTTATAAAGCGAATTACATCATAAATTGCAAAACCAGCATCTACATCACCGCCTGGAGAGTCAATGTACATATAAATTGGTGCTTTTTCATCCTCCGAATCAAGAATTAAAAGCTGACGTGAAATTGAATCTGCAAGCTCTTTGTTAATCTCACCTGTCAAAATAATCTGTCTAGTCTTCAAAAATCTGTCAGAAAACGGATCAGGTGCCTTCTGTTTCTTTTCTTCGTCCTCATCATCAAAGCGAGGAGAGTTATAAAGTGATTTTGTATTCATATAATATAATATAGTGAAAAACAGTGGGATTTTCAATTAAAAATAAAATTTTAAAATTTTTGATTTTTTTCCAAAAATGCTCCTTATTTGACATATCGCTGTCTATTATATATATGGAGGTATAAAATGCAAAAAAATCATTATAAATCTGTAGATGAACTTACTTTTACAGATGACGGAATGTTTCAGGCGGTTATGCATAAACCTGAAATCTGTGCAGAAGTTATTGTTTGTCTAAAAGACGAGGACAAAGTGATTGATGTAGAATGTCAGGATTACTCTGAACTTAAAGACAGCTATATTCTTTTTATCTGCAAATATGATCCGTTTAAAGATTCAAGCAACAAGCCATATGCTCTGCCATGTTATACATTCAAAAATATGTGTACAGAAAATCCATCTGTAAATCTTAATGACAATACTCTCAAAGTATTTTTAATTCAAATGCATATGAAAATGCAGAAGACGAAAAGGTTCGCGAATTTCTGGAATATGTGTGTACTAATAAACCGAAGAAAAATGATAAATTCTCCAAACACATTTCAGAGCTTGTAGAACAGATAAAGAAGAATGAACAATTCAGGAGTATGTACGCTGCTATGAATTTACATGACAGGGACCTTACAAGAATGGCTAAAGCGGAAGGTGCTGAAGAAAAGACCATTGAAGCAACAATCAACTTATATAAAAATGGAGTATCTGTCGAAATAATAGCAAAATCACTAAATAAATCAGTTGAAGAAATTCAGAAAATCATAAAAGAATTAGGCTAATACAAGAATTTCGGACGAATGTCAAAGACATCCGCCCGAAAAAGATTTCCTGCTACCCTAAATGGTTATTGAGCAATTAATTTTTCAATTACAAAAGGCAGTAAAATCACCATTCATCATATACAGCTTTTTTATACCATTCCGTAGAATGATAGGAGTAAGAATGAGGAAAAGATGGTTCCAGACTGCATACAACCTTTATAACTTTATCCATACCGTTTTTAAGTTCTCCTGACGGAAAAATCGAATTCCACTGTTCTTTACTTCCGGTAAATCCTACCATATCCAATTTATTTGAAGATGATAAAACAGAAACATTTAAATTCTTTATATTGTCTGGAAAGAAAACAGCTTTTATGTTGTTGAATCTCACAGAATTATCAAGTATACAAGATTCAAAGCCTGTAACATTAGAAAAATCCAATGCTAAAGTTGGTTCATAAGTTGAATCAGTAATTTCATCACATACCTTTACGATGGCAGTCAATATTTCATCGGTTATATTGCCATTTAACAAGAATGAGGTACTTCTATAAAAATCTATATCATTATTCTCGGTGTCTCTGTATAATTCCAAAACTCCCGGTAAATCGTTTACATCTATAAAACAGTCTTTGTAAACATACTCACCATATTCATAAGTGAAATATTTATCAATCAACCTTTCATGTTTATAATTATCTATTATTTTCGTTCCTTTTGGAGCATACTTAATAAGAATATTACGCGCGTCCGTATAGTAATAGTTATCAAGAAAACACAGTCTTTTGAAACCACTCATTTGGTAATCAAATGGAGACTCTTTCGCATACAAGGATTCTGAATCGACATATAATTCTATTAATGAATTTGGCAGACATTTTTCACCTAAATATCGAACACCAGCAGGTATAGTCATATAATTTACATTTGTACCTTTAAGACCTCCATCTTCGATTGTAACAAGTGTATCTGGTATACTAATATATCTTATACCTATTGCATTTCTGCAGGCATTCTTGGAAATAGTGGTTACACCTTCAGGAATCGACAAGACAGAATCATATTCATATGCAAGAAGTAATTTTTTGAAATCCTTATCATAAACTGACCCATTGGAGAGAAAATAAACTATTTCTCCATTTGCATTCTTCACGTTCTTAAGTGATTTACATCCCCTGAACATATCTGGACTTATTTGTACGGATTCAGAATTAATAGTGATGTTGGAAAGTGACACACATCCTCTAAAGGCATTTTCCCCTAATTTCTTAACAGTCGTTGGAATGACTATGTCTGTTATTTTTGTACAGTCACTAAAGGCAGAATTCCGAATCTTCTTTACTTTGTCAGAAACAATATAATCACCCTGAACCCATTTTAGAACAGAATATAATTCCGTTTTTTCATTGTCATATATAGAACCGTCCTGGATTGTATAAAGATTATTACCGTTTTCAATATCTATTATTGATTTAAGGTTATCGGAATAGCAGAATACAGACGGCGCAATATCACGATTACGACGGGAAATCTTTATTTCTTCAAGATTTACGCATCCAGAAAATGCAGTCTCAGCAAATTTCTTAATTTTATCTGAAATAATAACAGACTTAAGATTCAAACAGTCAGCAAAAGCATTTTCCTGAATTTCCTCAATGCTGCCCGTAATTGTAATTGTCGTTATCCCTGTACAGTTTTTAAATGCACTGCTTCCAATAGTTTCTATACTATCTGGTATTTCTAATTGAGTTAGGCTGGTACAGTTTTCAAATGCGCAATTCCCAATATAGGTTACACTATTAGGTATTTTTATTTCTTTCAATTTCGTATAGTCCTCAAAGGCACAATAGTCTATATAGTTTACAGTTTTTGGAATACTAACACTTGTTACAGAAAAGTTAGATGATGAATCTTCTGAAAAGCATATTGACGTTACAGGAAGACCTTCTATTTTTGCAGGTATTACAACTTTATTCGACTTACCAATATATGAAGTAATTCTTATAGAACCTTCATCTTCTTCATATTTAAAATCTGAAGGTGGATTGCTACAGGCCATAAATCCTGCACACAAAGACAATAAAACCAATAACTTAAATTTAATTTTCATTTTGTTCCTCTCTTATTAAAGTATTTTAAAACTTTTGTTATTTATACTTAAATAACTAAGTCTCTTTCTTTTTTTAATCTCTTCAGTGTTGAATTGTTTACTGTAGAGAAATTGTCAAAGCTGGTACAACACCATAATCTTTGCAATAAACATATGGGAAACCACACTGACCGTCTCTATAGATAGTACCACCATCATAACAGACTATGTATACACCGAAATCAATATAATAGATAGGAGAACGAAGCCACCAAAAGCTGAAGTCATTCCTTACATATTTATAAGCATTATTTGCCTTTGCAAAATCTGTAGGTTTTTTTATTCGTGTGTTGCCAGTTCCATATGAGTGGACTGAATCAAAACCAAAGTTTGAAGTTGTTACTTCCTTTTCACTAAGAAGGAATATCTTGTCGCTTGTGTTTACACAGGCATAATTTGTTGCCAAACTTATTTTGTTATCGCTGTCTGTTGTACTTTCCGCACTATTATCTACGGTTGTTGTTGCAATAAGATTTTGAGATTCTGCTATGAACGCTGTTTGAAGGAAACCTTTGCCTTTATATATCTCTATCTGGGTATCATCGTTTTCATAAGTTCCATTCAAATATGCACGTATTGTGGAATATTTATAATTATTTCTATAAACAGTTGAAGAATTTATTGTTCTTTTGCTCCCTTCATAATAAGGAATGTTAGCTATTAAAATATCTTCCGCAAGTAATAATGCATTTCCAGAACTATTATAATTTTCTGTAAGAACACGCCACTTTATTGGCTCTACTTTAAAGTATTTTGTACTGTTTGCACTAGCTTTTGATACAGTAACCCCATTTGAATACTTGTGTAAAGTATTGGCTCCAAAATCATCCCCGTTTTCTTCACATTTTACATACCAGTAGCCGTCACTACCTAAATTATAAGTGAACATTCCAAACTCTTCACTTACGCTTTCGTCAACTGTAACATCATCAGCCTTTATTGTTTGTGGCCAGTCGCCAAACAATACATAAGTTGCACTCGTACCGGCAGTACCATCAGTTCCTATGGGCAATATAGTTACTGACTCTGTAAGCACTGGTGATATATATGACTCCCACTTAGCATAAAGCACAATATTTGCATTTACAGTAAAATTCTTCGTTACTTTATTTTCATCCTCATAATTTGAATCTGTAAACCAGCCCTTAAATGACCATCCCTTTTCGGAAACTCGTGGAATCTGAGAGAATTCTAGACATTCCCCTTCCCCGAAAATCAAATTCTCAGGTAAAGAGCCATGTTCAGACACAAAGTTTACAGTACACTTTTTAAGCCATTTTGCGTAATAAGTTCTGCTGTCGTAAGAACCTTTTTCAATTTCAGTCTGTTGTGTTCCACTAAAGTCTTCTTGGGTAAACCACCCTCTGAATACATAATCTTCTTTTTGTGGATCAGCAAGTGTTATCGTATCAGTCTCAATCGTATAAGAACTTGGATTTGAAGAAGCATTAATTCCACCATTAAGTTCATAATTTATTGTATATACAACAGGCTTCCATTTTGCATACAGAATCAGTTTTTCTGTTGTTCCGCCGCCAATTTCAGTAACTTTGTCTCCCTCAAACATAGCATCTTTAAACCAGCCATCAAATTCATAATAGGATTTTACAGGAGCTTCCAGCACAATATTTTTAGTTTCGATAGTATAGCTAGTAGGGTTCAGACTACTGTTATTTCCGCCGTTCAAATAATAAGCAATTGTATAACATTCGAGTTTCCATTTTGCAGTGAATGTTGTATCACCCTTCACCACATACTTACCTGCTTCAACAAGAGTCTCACCGTCATACCAGCCTTCCAAAAGCCAGCCTTCGACTTCAATATTTGGAAGAAGGACTTCTGTTATTACATCTGTTTGTCCAGCTACAGCAGAACTTGGTACAGTTCCGCGCTCTGTTTTATAAGTAATAGTACACCTTGGAAGCCATTTTGCAGTAAGAATGGTAGTTCCTTTTACGACAAAGCTATCTGGAGTCACCTTGGTCTCACCTATATACCAGCCTCCAAAAGCAAAGGTATCCGATTCAAGAACAGGCAGTTGTTCTACTGTAAGTCTACCACCATCAGGAATCATTATAGAAGACGGAGCAGCACCTTTTTCATTTTCATAGCTTACACTCCAGAATGCGCTTCCCGTAGGACTGTAAAATTCTTTTGAATCAGCAGTCAAATTATAATAATCAATCTCGCCTTCATTAAGATAAGCCTCAAAGCCTTCTGTAACAGCAAAGGCATTTTCCTCTGTGTGATTATTTCCCCCGAAAGGAATATACTGCTTGATTGCATCTATTCCATCTGTAACCACTGTTCTTGCTTTTATGGAAGCTGGTTCAACTGTATAATACATTTCCGTACTTTCGGAAAGCTCTGCACTTACTGTTGCACCACAAAAAACAAGTTTATACAATTCCTGACTACCAAAGGTTGGCACAAATATAGATTTACTAGAATTATTTTGGATTGCAAAAAACTGGCTATTCCCGTCTGGAAATATGATAAAACCATTCAATGCTGCATTATCGTTTTTCTCCGGGCTCTTTGCAGAAATTGTCACAGGTATAGTTCCTTTGAAAAATCTCAAAGGAATATAATCAACCCATTCCTGATTTGTAAGGGGGTTCGAAATTGTTACCGTAATTCCTGTATCAACGTAAGGGGCTGTAATTTCTCCATAACTAACTGAAACATGAATCTTTTTTGTCGCACCCTTCTGAAGTGTAGATATCGTTACTCCTCCCAAATTATATTCAGAAGATGTTACGGTAAGTTTTGAATCTGCTGATTCTATTATACAACCAGATGCCGAACATTTATTATCGCTAATATTTGTGATTGCAATTTCCATTTCATAAGATTTTGCATTATTACCATAAAGATACCCGTTATCTTTCTGATCATCGTTTATACTTCCGGTGATTTTAAGATTGTACTGATCTTTATCTACAAGAGCGACTGTTCCCATATAATCACCGGAATTGCTAATTGTAAGCTCCGGGATTGTAAAAGTATCCTCCCCCATTATAATTGTTACAGTCTGAACATCATTTGCTGTTGGTGCGGTAAGTTTGATTTCGCCGTTTTCATTGCTTTCGCCTTCACTTATAAAATCAGTATATTTTGAAGATTTACCATGACCTTTTACACCGCAAATTGCAGAAGCTGCGGCTCGAGTAGCGTACCTTCCGTCAGCAGTGAAACCTACAAGTTTAAGGCTGTATTCAAGGTTTGTTCCGCCATTTCGAAAATATGGGATATCATTACAGATAATTACGCTGTCTGACTGCTTCTTGAAGTGTCCGAGTGTTTTGACGATAAGAGAGTTTTCGTCAGAGGCTGTTATCTTATACGTGTTTGTACCTTGTGTAACACTGGCTTCAAGAACTTCGTATTGTTTTCCGTTGTCCATGCGAACCCATGTGCCCCAGAAAAACTGGTTCGCGGTTATTGCTGTATTATTTGTAGTAGTTTCAGTTTTTGAATCGCTCCCCCCCCCTCCACAATGCCACTATCTGACACTTTTGACTGTTCCTTAGAAGTTTCATCTTCAGGCTGTTTACAACCAAGTGCCAGAGAAATTATAAATGCAACAAATGCAACAATCAGTATATTTTTTAATAATTTTTTTATAATACAAACTTTATCCACAACAATGCCTCCAAATAAAACGTATTTATATTATTAATAAATATATGTTTTTTTTCAACTCTTTACAGCATCAAAATATCGAGACTTTTATAATGCATAAGTCCTGTAAATCTGTAAACTCCTGTTATTCATAAAATCTTAAGAAGAAAACTGTCATAAAATCTTAAGACAAAAAAACTTGCAGTATAGGTCATTTTCTAATAAAATGTTATACTGTATATTAATTGCAGGGAGAAACACTATGAATGTACACAACCTTATGGAAGATGTTGTTATACATACTGTAAACGAACTTTATGACAATATAAAAAAAGAAGGAGTAAACTGGCTTTCCTGTGACTGCGAAAACTGCCGTCTTGATACCACAAGCTATGTTTTAAATAGAGTTCCTGCAAAATACATTGTTTCAGGACGGGGAATTACACATTCTGCCGATGTTCTTGAAAATCAGCAGATAAAAGCTGATGTTGAAGCTCTTACTCTTGAAGGAATGCATATTGTAAGTGATTCAAAAAGACCATTCCACCTTTCTGAAAAACCTGCTACTGATGAAATTAGCACACCAAGCTTTAACTTCCCAACCTTTATTGGAAATGTAATTGACGGAGGTTCTTTTGAACCAGTTCCAGGCGCCGAGCTTCTGCTAAAATATGAAGGAAAGCCAGCAGAAATGATGGATAAATCCTGGGCAAATCCTTTGACAACTGTAAAAAGCACACATGGAGCATACTCTTTCTGGGTAAAACCTATGCCGGCAGAAAAGGCTGGAATTACTAAGAAGTTCAATTTTGCAATTGAAGTTACAGCTGATGGTTACGAGCCTCGCACCTATCATTTTGTCTTCCCAATGGTAAGTGATGAATGCGCAAGCGCTAAGCTGGATTCCACAATTTCCTTTAAGCTTAAGGATTTGGTTATATTTAAGGATTTTATGATAAATCCAATGGAATGAGCAAGGTAAGAGTCGTTTCTTACGCTCAGAAAGTTTTCAGTACCTTGCTCTCGCAGTTTGTATTCACAAACTGCGCACGACGCGAGGAACCTTACTTCAAATTTACCGTTACTGTACCTTGTTTTCGCAGTTTGCTTTTTGCAAACTGCGCATGTCGCGAACTTTTTACTTTCAACTTTCATTCTACATGCTTGCTCTCGCAGTTTGTATTCACAAACTGCGCATACCGCGTAAAAGTTTTCTTAATAATTAACGTTACATAACCGTGATCTGCAGTTTGCAAAAGCAAACTGCACACGAACCGAAGGTTTTACGCTCTGAAAATTTCCCGACCCTTGTTTTCGCAGTTTGCATTCGCAAACTGCGCATTAACTTGCAAATGTATTTTCTTTCAAATCTTTTAAAAACCTGCAATAATCACATATTTTTTTACTATTTTTTCTTACAGGTTAGCTGTAGGCTTGTATAATAGTGAAAACTATAACTATAAGGTAGGAACAAAAGATGGATTCAATTATCATTTCATGTGATAAGGACATGAGCAAAATTAGCCGGGATATTTACGGCCATTTTAGCGAGCATTTGGGACGCTGTATTTACGGCGGCTTTTGGGTCGGAAAAGCTTCGGAAATTCCGAACATTGAAGGCTACAGAAAGGATGTTGTGGAGGCCTTCCGTGAACTGGAAATTCCAAACCTGCGCTGGCCGGGCGGATGTTTTGCAGACGAATACCACTGGCGCGACGGAATCGGGCCATACGAAAAACGCAAGCGCATGATTAACACCCACTGGGGCGGAGTTGTAGAAGACAACAGCTTTGGTACTCACGAATTTTTAGAGCTTTGTAAAGTGCTGGGCTGTAAGCCATATATCAACGGAAACGTAGGCAGCGGAACAGTTCAGGAAATGAGTGAATGGATTGAATACATGACCTTTGGCGGAGAGTCCCTGATGAGCAGACTGCGCGAAGAAAACGGCCACAAAGAGCCATGGAAAGTGGATATGTTCGGAGTTGGAAACGAAAGCTGGGGCTGCGGCGGCAATATGAAGGCTGAATATTATGCAGACCTCTACCGCCGCTATCAGACTTATGTTCGCCAGTACGGTGCAGACAAGATTTTTAAGATTGCCTGCGGACCAAATTCCAGCGACTGGAACTGGACAGAAGTTTTAATGAGGGAAGACGCAGCTCTGATGGACGGACTTTCTCTTCATCATTATACAATTGAACCAAGCTGGGAAAACAAGCACACAGCAACCAATTTTGATGAAAAAGGCTGGTATCTTGCTCTTCGCAATGCATCTTACATGGAAACTCTTGTTCGCCGTCATGATGAAATTATGAGTAAGTACGACCCAGATAAGCGTGTTGCGCTTGTTGTAGACGAATGGGGAATGTGGCACGCTGTTGAACCTGGAACAAATCCAGGCTTCCTCTACCAGCAGAATACAATCCGCGATGCTCTTGTTGCGGGAATTACCTTGAACATCTTTAATAATCATTCTGACCGTGTACGCGTGGCAAATATTGCCCAGGCAGTAAATGTACTTCAGTCACCAGTTTTGACAGAAGGAAACAAGCTGATTAAAACACCAACCTGGTACACCTTCCATATGTACAAGCCACACATGGACGCTACTTTACTGGCTTCTCGCGTTGCAACAAATCAGATTGGACCTGATGATGCCCGCATAGATGCTGTAACAGCTTCGGCTTCTCACAAGGAGGGCCAATATACAGTAACTCTTACAAATGCAGAGCTTTCTGGCAGCAAGCAGATTAATGTTAGTCTTGCAGGACTTCGTGGGAAAATTGCAGAAGCAAAGGCAAAGATTCTTTCTGCAACTACTATGCGTTCTTGTAACACCTTTGAAATGCCGGACAATTTGAAGGAAGAAGACCTTGCAGTTCAGCTTACTGGCGACAAAGATGTACAGTTGACAGTTCCGGCCATGAGTGTCGTAACGGTAAGCCTTACTATAAAATAAGCTCGAACACAAAACAGATGTGCTTCCGCGACGGCGTTTCAAAAACTGCGGCTGAGCGACAAAGGAGTTACCGAAATGACACTCTGTCCTGAATGCGAAAATAAAGCTTATCTTTCCTCGCTGGATATGACTCCCGAACTGCTGGAAGAAATGGCAGCGCAGGAGCCTGTGACAGAAGATACTGTCAGCGAGGATATTTACCGCTCAAGGCTTGAAATCTGCATGGCTTGTGATAAACTGATTGGTGGAATGACTTGTCGGGAGTGCGGTTGTTTTGTTCAGTTCAGGGCAAGGCATAAGAGTGCCGCCTGCATCTATGGAAAATGGCCCAAAATTACAAACAAAGGAAGATAAAATGAGTTTTTACAACAAAAATGATGTAGCGCCTGTGCCACCAATGGGATGGAACAGTTACGACTACTACAACACAATGGTAAACGAAGAACAGGTTCGTGCAAATGCAGACTACATGGCAAAGAACCTGAAAAAATACGGCTGGGAATATGTAGTAATTGATATTCAGTGGTCTGACCCTGCTGCGGGCAGCCGCAATAAAAATGGAATTCAGTACATACCTTTCAGCCGTTTTTGCGTTGATGAATATTCCCGCCAGATTCCGGCTCCAAACCGCTTTCCTTCTAGTGCCGGTGGTAAGGGCTTTAAGCCTCTTGCTGATTATATACATTCGCTTGGCCTAAAATTCGGCATTCACATTATGCGCGGTATTCCACGTTTTGCAGCCCACGACCATATGGCAATTAAAACACATGATGGCTCAGCCGTCACAGCCGACATGGTTGCAAATCCATATTCACTTAGCCGCTGGAATCCTGATATGTACGGTCTAGACGCTAATTCACCTTATGCCCAGGACTACTACGATTCAGTTTTTGAGCTTTATGCCCAGTGGGGAGTAGATTTTGTTAAGGTTGATGATATCTGCAACACAAATATGTACCCTGCAAATCCTTATTCTGCTGAAAAAGAAATTGAAATGATTGCCACAGCAATTCAAAACAGTGGACGAGGCATGGTGCTTTCTTTAAGCCCTGGACCTGCAGTGATTGAAAAAGCCCACCACTACGAAAACTACGCAAATATGTGGCGAATTACAGATGATTTCTGGGATGACTGGAAATTCCTTAAGGCAATGTTTGAACGCTGCGAGGTTTGGCAGAAGCACACCGGTGACGGAAACTGGCCGGACTGCGACATGCTGCCAATGAACCGTCTTGGCTGGGGCTGGGCAGACCCAAGCGCTCCGGAAGAAAAGAAAGGATGGATGTGTAAGTTTACAAAAGAAGAAACCCGCACAATGATTACCCTCTGGTGTATCTTCCGCGCCCCTCTTATGATTGGTACTGATTTACCTCAGCTGGATGAGTTTAACCTTTCTCTTCTTACAAACGAAGAAATTATAGCCATGAACAAGTGTCCTAATCAGGCCCGTCAGCTTTCGCCATCTTTGTCTGGTGAAAAGATTGTTGCCTGGTACAACTACATTGGTCTTGGTGAAGACGGACAGAATCATGCCTACTACGCTTTCTTTAATATAACTGATGAAAACCAGCCGCTTACCTTTAACGCAAAGGCCGCAGTTATGGATGACGGCACAGCGCCGGCAAAACCTCTTATCCGTGACCTCTGGGAGCGCAAAGACCTGGGCGACAGCGTAAAAATGATTTTACCACCACACAGCTGCAAGGCATTTAGAGTGTAAAAAATCACTAGAATACAAAAAAAGACCACTCCGTAAATCAGAGTGGTCTTTTTTAATGCTCCAGTTAATTACTGAATTTCAACTATAAATTTATTTCCATCCTCATAGAAAACAAATGATTCTAAGTCAAGGAAGGTTGCTCGTCTTCCATCATAATTCTTTGCTTTTTCATTTGCAGGAGTTGTAGCATACCATTCAAATCCTCTGGTTAATGGTTTTTCAAAGGTAACTTTACTTCCTTTATCTTCGTTCAGATAAAATTTAATCCAGGAATCTTTAGTGTTTTTATCCCAATTCTGATTGTTGCAAATGTAAATGATATGTCCATTCACATAAATTGTAGAAGAAGTTCCCTCCTCCGGTTTAGGAATAGATAATTTAATATCTGCAGCGAACATTGTTGTACAAAAGAGCAATCCTGCACAAATTAAAATAATAAGTTTTTTCATAAAATCCTCCAATATTTATATTTTACAATAATTAGACTGAGTCAACAAGAAAAAAACAACTGCTAACTACATATCTGTTAATTCAGCAGAGGGCTTTGGCAAGCCAATGTTATGAACAAACTACTTCTAAAGAAGTAGTTTATCAAGTTTTTTAGAATTTGCCGCCGCCAAGCGTTGCTGTAAGCTTTAGGGCAATGTTTGGTGCGGTGTCGTAGTCCTGGAAGGTGATGTAAGGGCCGAGACCCAACTTTAATTCATTTATTGGAGAAACGAACATTTGTGCAGAAAGAGTCATAGCATTAATAAAGCTTGCACTTGTTCCGTTCTGACTTAGCAATGCCTTCATATAGTCTGGTAAATCATCCTTACCAAAGTTTGCCATTGCAAAAAGGCTTGCTGTAATGTCAGTTCTACCGAATATGCGGCCAAAGTTTGCTATTGCGGCAATATTATGACCAAGAGTCAGATACTGATGCTGCATATCCTTATCATTACTGTCGTAATAATACTGGGCTGCAAGCAAAATGTTCTGGTTCTTCCAGTAACGGCTAAAGCCGGCAGTTGCCTGAATAATGTTTGTTTTATCTTCCCAATCTGTGTTTACAGACCATTCAGAAGCCGCTCCATATTGATAAACAAATTCACCAAAGAGAGAATAATTCTTAAGGCTTCCTGTGGCAGTAAGCATTGCTTTTGGCGCATTCTGATACTTCCAGTAGCCGCCAAGACCAAATTCCCATAAACCAAAAACAAGGTCTGCCTTACCGGCAAGAGCTGTATCGCGGGCATAAGAGTCTACTGTAGAAGCATTAATAAAATCTGTAGAAGGAATTACATAGAACCAGAGACAGTTCTGACTGCCAGGAATAACAATCTGAGTACGAAGATTAAGACTGCCGTTTACCTGAGCATCAACATCCTCCGGATTGATTGAAGAAGTGTTGATTATATCTGAAACAGGACTGAAGAAGTAACCGGTTCCCCAGGTAACAGTGTGAAGGCCGAAGCGGAAAAATGCTGTGTCTGCGATTGAAAAATCTGTAAAGAGTTCTTTAAGGCTGAGCCAGTCTGCAACAGATGTTTGAATACTTGTATATGGGACAGATTCTCCTGTATAAGGATTTGTTACATAATCTGTTGAAGCATAAGATGCAGCCTGCAGCTTGTAAGGATAAGTCACGCCAAACTTGCTGTACATGCGCAGGGTCTGCGAAGGGCGGGCATCTACTGTAAGATAAGCACCGGCAGAAGGTGTAAGAATGGTATTCTTAAAATGCTCGCCGAAGTCTTTGTCATCATCAGCATAAAGAGTTGTCATTGTAGACAAGCCCATATTAAAGTTTCCGCCGATTTTAATTGAACCGGTTTCAAAAAGGACACCCTTGCTTAAATCTGATTTGGCAGAAACATCTGCAACTTCTTCGATTCCGTCATCAAAAAACAGGTCATCGTCGCCGCCAAAGAGGTCGTCATCGGACTGGGCGGTAAGAGACACAGCGAATAGGGTCAAAACAATAAATATAGAAAGTGTTTTTTTCATATAGAACTCCCATAAATAGATTCTCCGGCCAAGCCGGAGAATGACAAGCTGTCACTATCGGGCTTGACCCGATAGTCTAGTTTAAACCTTCCAGATAAGCCTTGGTAAAAATCTTGTCCGGCAGGGTGTCGAATGTCAAATCTGAAATTACCTGCTGGGTCTGCTCGCCCTTGTTTAATTCATCACGAATAATTACCTGAGTAGAAACATAACCGGCAGGAACCTTAGAATACTTTGGAATAAGGATAGTGCGCATAAGGCGGTCTGAACCAG
>ODAI013194713.1_pt1 | contig 18582 bp, 17 predicted proteins | sample 1539321 | NCBI WGS metagenome assembly ODAI01 (sample SAMN02144231, study PRJEB22623) | gut metagenome | biome: sheep rumen | host: Ovis aries | place: New Zealand
ACCCCGTGATCTTCCGCGCCACGAGCCAGTGGTTCGTGTCCATGGACGACACGGGCCTGCGCGACGCGGCGTCCAAGGCCATCGAGAACGACGTCGAGTGGATTCCCGCCTGGGCGTCTAACCGCATCGGCTCCATGGTCGCGGAGCGGCCCGACTGGGGCATCTCGCGCCAGCGTTCCTGGGGCGTTCCCATTCCGGTCTTCACGTGCTCGAAGTGCGGCGAGACCGTCGCAAACGAGGAGACGTTCGACGCGGTCATCGACCTGTTCTACGAGAAGGGCGCCGACGCGTGGTTCACGCTGAAGCCCTCCGACTACCTTCCCGCGCATACATGCTGCCCGAAGTGCGGCGCCGGCGTCGCTGACCTCGAACCCGAGAAGGACATCCTCGACGTGTGGTGGGAAAGCGGCGTCTCGCACGTCGGCGTGCTGAAGCACCGCGCCGACGAGGGAGTGCGCTGGCCTGCCGACATGTACCTCGAGGGCTCCGACCAGCATCGCGGCTGGTTCCAGAGCTCGCTGCTCACGAGCGTGGGCGCGTACGGGCAGCCGCCTTACAAGAGCGTCATGCACTGCGGCTTCACCGTCGACGAGAACGGCGAGAAGATGTCGAAGTCGAAGGGCAACGGCATCGACCCCGCAGAGGTCATGGACAAGTTCGGCGCCGACGTACTGCGCCTTTGGGTCTCGTCTGTCGACTACTCGCATGACGTGTCGATTTCCGACAACATCCTCAAGCAGGTTTCCGACGCCTACCGCAAGTTCAGGAACTCGCTGCGCTTCCTGCTCGCTAACCTCAGCGACTTCGGCAACGACAAGATCGTCGGGTCGTGGGACGACCTCGAGCCGGTCGACAAGTACTTCATGGCGAAGTGCTACGCGTTGCTGCGCGAGTGCGAACAATGCTACGACACCTACAAGTTCTCGGGCGTCTACCGCGCCTGCTACGATTTCGTGAACGAGCTCTCGAGCGTCTACATGGACGTCGCGAAGGACCGCCTCTACTCCGAGGCGCCCGACTCCCCGCGCCGCCGTGCCGTCCAGAGCGTCCTCATGAACATCCTCGAGGTGCTCGTGCGCGTCCTTTCGCCCATCCTGTCGTTCACCTGCGACGAGGTGTGGGAATACATCCCCGAGGCCCTGCGCACGGCCGAATGGCCCGCAAACGTGCAGCTTGCCGGATGGCCTGCCCGCGAGGACTTCGCGCCGGCGCTTCCCGACGACGACGGGGCTTCCGACCTCGAGAAGTTCTCCGCCGCCATGGAGGTGCGCGAGGTGGTTACGAAGGCGCTCGAGCAGGCGCGTTCCGAGAAGCTCGTGAACAAGAGCCAGGAAGCGGCCGTGAACGTGACGCTTCCCGCCGACGTGTTCGACAAGGTGTGCGCGTACGACGAAGCCGTGTTCGAGGAGCTGTTCATCGTGAGTGGCGTCCATTTCGAGCAGGGCGACGAGTTAGCCTGCGAGGTCGTGCAGGCGCAGGGCGAGAAGTGCCCGCGCTGCTGGAACTACCGCGAGCTTGGCGGCAACGCGAACCATCCCGCCGTCTGCAAGCGCTGCGGAGACGCGCTCGACGTTATAGGTTTCGTGGAAGAGTAGCGCTAACGAGAGCATTGATTCATGACCGCAGCTGAAACCAACAAGCAGGGAAGGCGGTTCGCGAAAGCGGCCGTCTTCTTCGTTCTCGCCGCCGCGTGGGTGGCGCTCGACCGCGTCTCGAAGTCGTTCTTCGACGGGATGGAACCCGGTTCCATCCTGGCAGGCCCCTACCTCGGGCTCATCGACATACGGCTCGTCCACAACACGGGCGGCGCCTGGGGGATCTTCTCCGATTCGACGTTCGGGCTCGGCGTGTTCTCGCTTGTCGTGTGCGCGGCGCTCGCCGTCTATTGCCTCGCGACCCTGAAGTCTTCCACGTTCGCTCAGGTCGTTTCGTTCGCGCTCATCGTCGCGGGCGGCGTCGGCAATGCGATCGACCGTTTCGCCCAAGGGTTCGTGACGGACTTCATTGAGTTCAGCTTCATGGACTTTCCCGTGTTCAACGTTGCCGACATAGGCGTGACGTGCGGTTTCGCATTGCTCGTCATAGCCTTGGCGCTCGAATGGCGACACGAGGGCGCATCGGGTAAGGGGGAGGATGCTCGATGACGTCGCGCTGCTACGTCGCAAACGCGCTCGACGAGGGCATGCGCCTGGATGCGCTGCTCGGCGAACGCGGCCTTTATCCCAGCCGCTCCGCCGCCGCGAAGGCGATAGAGGCGGGCGCGGTGCTCGTCGCCGGCAAGGCCGCGAGCAAGAAGCATGTCGTGAAGGCGGGCCAGGCCATCGTCTACGAAGTCGCCGAGGCCGAGGTCCAGACCCCGCTCACGGGCGAGCCCATCGAGCTCGACATCCGCTTCGAGGACGACGACATGATCGTGCTCTCGAAGCAGGCGGGGCTCGTGTGCCATCCTTCCGACGACCATCGGGACGGCACGCTCGTCAACGCGCTGCTCTACCACTGCGGGGCGGACCACCTGTGCAACGTCCAGGGCGAGCAGGACCGCCTGGGCATCGTGCATCGCCTCGACATGGACACGACGGGCCTCATGATGGCCGCGAAAACCGACGCGGCCGGAGAGGCGCTCATGGCGGCAATCCAGGACCATGTCGTCGACCGCCACTACATCGCGCTCGTGCACGGCGTGATCTCGCTCGAGCGGGGGATGATCGATGCGCCCATCGCGCGTAGCGCAAAGGACCGGACGCGCATGGCGATTCGCGACTGCGATTCGGCGCGCGAGGCGATCACGACGTTCAACGTGCTCGAGCGCTTCGAGCCCTCGAGGCGCGACAACGGCTACTCGCTCATAGAGTGCAAGCTGTTCACGGGACGAACGCACCAGATTCGCGTGCATCTCGAGTACACGAAGCACCCCCTCGTGGGCGACCCGCTGTACACGTCGTCGGCTCCCCGCGATGCGCTGTCGAACCTCGGGCTGAGGCGGCAGTTCCTCCACTCGTACAAGCTCGAGCTCGAGCACCCGACGAAGGGCGTGGAGCTGTCGTTCGCCGACAACCTCCCGCAGGACCTCGAGGACGTGCTGGCCAAGCTCGTAAAACGCAGCATGGGCGTCACGGACGCGGGCCGCGCAGTGCGAGAACTGCTTGCAGAAGCGCCCCATCCGAGCATCTGCGGAATACCGTACCTCGATCAGCGATAGAATATGAGCCGACCGCGAAGGCGAGGAGGACCGATGAAGAAGACCGTGCTCGTTGGCGTGACCGGCTGCGTTGCCATATACAAGGCATGCGAGATCGTGCGGGGCCTGCAGAAGGCCGGCCTGCGCGCGAAGGTCGTCATGACCGAGCATGCCACAGAGTTCGTGAACCCCGCGCTGTTCCGCGCCCTCACGCGCGAGCCGGTAGCCGTCGGCCTGTTCGACGATGCGCCCGGGGACCCCATCCACCATATCTCGCTCTCGAAGGAAGCGGACCTGTTCGTCATAGCCCCGTGCACCGCGAACGTGATAGGCAAGATAGCGAACGGGATAGCCGACGACCTTCTCACGACCACGGCCATGGCCACGACGGCGCCGCTCGTCATCGCGCCGGCCATGAACGTCAACATGTACGAGAGCGCCGCCAACCAGGAGAACATGGCCACGCTGAAGCGCCGCGGCGTGCGCTTCATCGATTCCGAGAGCGGATACCTCGCATGCGGCGACGTGGGGAAGGGGCGCTTGGCCGATCCGGACGTCATCGTGTCGGAGATCGTCGAGATGATCGGCGTCAAGCGCGATCTCGAGGGCAAGCGCGTGCTCGTGACGACCGGCCCGACCGTCGAGCCCATCGATCCCGTGCGGTTCATCTCGAATCCCTCGTCGGGAAAGACGGGCTTTGCGCTCGCGGAGGCCGCACGAGAGCGCGGCGCCGAAGTTTGCCTGGTCGCAGGGCCGGTTGCCCTCGACGACCTGCCGGATGTCGAGACGGTTCGCGTGAAGACGGCTCTCGAGATGCTCGACGCGGTTTCACGGCGTTTCGACGGGAGCGACATCGCGGTCTTCAGCGCCGCCGTGAGCGATTTCCGCCCGAAGGACCCTTCCGCGTCGAAGCTCAAGAAGGACGCCTGCGACAGCAGGCTCTCGAGCATCGAGCTTGTCGAAAACCCCGACATTCTCGCGACGATGGGCGCCCGAAAGCACGCCGGGCAACTGGTCGTCGGCTTTGCGGCGGAAACCGAGGACGTCGTCGAGAACGCCCGCAAGAAGCTCGTGAAGAAGAACGCGGATGCGATCGTCGGCAATCTCGTGGGAGACGGCAAGGGGTTCGGCACGGACGACAACGAGGCCGTGATCGTCACGCATGACGATGTCGTGCGCATTCCGCTCATGTCGAAGCGCGAGCTGGCAGACGCAATTCTCGATTGGGCTCGAAGCAATCAGGCGTGATATGCCCTAGAGCTTCTTCAGGATGCCGAGGATGCCGCGTGCGGCGCCGCTTCCTATCGCGCGGCTCGCCGACGTGAGCGCGGCGTCGATGAACTTCGTCTTCGCCTTGCGTTCGGCCTCCTCTTGGCGCAGGCGCTCCTTTTCCTCCTGCTCGGCCTTGCGCTCGGCCGCGCGCGCTTCCTGCTCGGCTTTGCGCTCGGCAGCGCGCGCTTCCTGCTCGGCTTTGCGCTCTGCTTCCCTGCGCTCGCGTTCCGCCTGGCGCTCTTCGGCAATGCGCTGCTTCTCCGCTTCCTTCTCCTCGGCAATGCGCTGCTTTTCGGCTTCCTTCTCCTCGGCCAGGCGCTGACGGGCCTCTTCCTCGGCCCTACGAGCCTCTTCGGCTGCTTGAGCTGCGGCAATCGCGGTCGCGTTCAAAATCTCGTAAGCGCTTTCGCGGTCGATGGCGACGTCGTACTTCGAGTTGTACTCGTCGTTCGACGTGATGTAGTCACGGGCGTCATCGGGCGCCTTGTCCATCGAGCACGTCGGAGCGATGACCATCGCGCGCTGCACGATGCCGGGAGTTCCGTCCTCCTGCAGGAAGCTGATGAGCGCCTCGCCCGTGCCAAGCTCCGTGATGGCCGTCTCCGTGTCGAAATCGGGATTCACGCGGAAGCTCTCGGCCGCCGCCTTGATCGCCTTCTGCTCGGCCGGCGTGTAGGCGCGCAGCGCGTGCTGTACGCGGTTTGAGAGCTGGGCAAGCACGGCATTGGGGATGTCAGCCGGGTTCTGCGTGATGAAGTAGACGCCGACGCCCTTCGAGCGAACGAGCTTCACGATCTGCTCGACTTTCTCCAAAAGCGCGCGCGGGGCGTCATTGAACAGCAGGTGCGCCTCGTCGAAGAAGAAGCAGATCTTCGGCTTGTCGAGGTCTCCGACCTCAGGCAGCTGCTCGTAGAGCTCGGAGAGCATCCAGAGCAAGAACGTCGAGTACAAAAGAGGCGACTGCACGAGACGCACGCAGTCGAGCACGTTGATGTAGCCCTTGCCGTCCGAATCGACCTGGAGCCAGTCGTGGATGTCGAGCGCGGGCTCTCCGAAGAAGATGTCGCCGCCGGCATCCTGCAGCTGCAGCAGCGAGCGCTGGATCGCGCCGATGGACTGCGTGGCGATCTGCCCGTAGGACAGCGTGTACTCCTTGGCGTGCTCGCCGACGAAGTTGACCATGGTGCGCAGGTCCTTCAGGTCGAGGAGGAGCAGCCCTTCGTCGTCGGCGACGTGGAAGACGATGTTGAGCACGCCTTCCTGGACGTCGGTGAGCCCGAGCAGGCGCGAGAGCAGCACAGGTCCCATCTCGGTGATCGTCGTGCGGACCGGCAGGCCCGCCTCTCCGTAGACATCCCAGAAACGCGTCGGGCACCCGTGGAAGTCGTAGTCGGTGATGCCGAGTCCCGCGAGCCTGATGACGAGCTTCTCGGAAGCCTCGCCTGCGACCGCCACACCGGAAACGTCGCCCTTGACATCTGCAAGGAACGTCGGAATCCCGGCATCGCTCATGGATTGCGCGATCGTCTTGAGCGTGACGGTCTTGCCGGTGCCCGTCGCCCCGGCGATGAGGCCGTGCCTGTTCGCGAGCTTCGGATAGAGGTACACGGGTTCGGTAGCTTTGGCGATCTGGAGCTTTCCGTCGATATACATGGATGCGTTCCTTTCAGTAAGGGCATTCAGATAGGCTTATTGTACTCTGGATTGTGTTGAGCTAACGACTATATTTGCCAAGGTGCGGGCCGTTGCCCCGCGTATTTTGCGTTTTGGTACAATGGCTCGGTCAACAATCAGAAAGGCTCTTATGGATTACAAATGCAACGTAATAATCGACTCGTGCTGCGACTTGCCGCACGACCTCGTATTGCGCGACGGTGTCCAGCTCATCGAGTTCCCGTACTTCTTCGGCGACGAGGAGCATGCCGACGACTTGTGGCAGACGGCGACGCCGCGCGAGTTCTATGGAAGGATGAGGAAAGGCGAGCAGCCCACGACCGCCCAGGCGTCGGTACCGATGCTCATGGAGACGTTCGAGAAAGCCGCCGAAGCCGGCGTGCCGTCCGTGTACCTGTGCTTCTCGTCGGGGCTGTCCGCCAGTTTCGACCAGGCGTGCCTTGCGGCGGACCGCATTCGCGAAGCGCATCCTGATTTCGAGCTGTACGTGGTCGACACGCACCTGGCTTCGACAGGGGAGGCGCTGCTCGTCTTCGAGGCGCTCAAGCAGCAGGAGGCGGGAATGACGGCAGCCGAGCTCGCCGCCTGGTCCGAGGAGGCGCAGTACTTCGTCAACGTCTACTTCATGGTCGAGGACCTCGAGTGCCTGCACCGCGGCGGGCGGATTCCCAGTTCGGTTGCGACCGTCGGCTCCAAGCTCGACGTGAAACCGATCATCCTCATTCCCGCCGACGGCTCGCTGTCGGTGAAGGGAGTCGCGCGCGGGCGCAAGAAGGGCCTCAAGCAGCTCGCGCAGCTCTATGTCGACCGCGCCGACAAGTCGAAGAACCAGCCGTTCGTCTGCGTCGGCAACGCCGATTGCGAGAAGGACATGAAGAAGCTCGAGGAGCTTATCGTCAAGGAGGGCTTCGACCCCATGTTCATAGAGGGGACGATCGGCCCCGTCATCGGCTCGCACGTCGGCCCGGGTATGGTGTCGCTCGTGTTCTGGGGTCCCGACAAGCGCGAAGAGGCCTCGGTTGCAGACCGCATCGCGCGCAAGGTGCGCGGGAAATAGCATCGAAGCGGTTATGTCTTGGGCAAGCCTTGTCTTGGGGAAGCCTTGTCTCGAAATGCGAAGGTGGACGCAGTACGCGTCCACCTTTTCGCTTTCCGACGTTCCGCTTTCCAACGTTCCGCTCTCTGCCTTATCGCCTTCCGCCGTTTCGCAGATTCACTTCTCCGGGAAAGCTGAAAACTGTGAAGGTGAGTTGAAGCCTAGAGCTCGAACTTCCAGAGGCCATGCTTGTTGCAGTACTCGTAGACCGCGAGCGGCTTCTGGCCTCCGAGAACGAGCTCGGCATGCGGCGCCTCGCCGGGCTTGAGGCAGCGCGCGAGCACGCCTTCCTCTGTTACGACGTAGATCCACTGGATGTAATGGTCTTCTTCCATGGGATGGTCTACGCTGCCGACGTTCACGATGACCTTGTCGCCGTCGACCTTGACGTCGGGTACGTGCTTTTCCTTGGCGGCGTCGCTCGTGTTGGCCTCGATGACCTGCATCGGCTGCTTGCAGCAGCAAATCTCGCCGCCGCCGTCAACGACCTTGACGACGATGTTGCCGCACGTTGCGCAACGGTAGAATGTTTCTCTCTTCATGGGAACCACCTCCGGTCTCGTCTTGACGATAGTGAAATCATACGGCAAATCTGCGCTGGTGTGGTAACCGCTTTCGTAACGGTTTTCGGACTGCCGGATCTTCCTCGTCGCACAAGGTTTTGTGGAATTCGATGGGGCCTTTGGTTCTGTGCGCCAGCGGCAGAGCCAAGTTGTCCAGCGCGGCCTGAAATGGGCTATCGGGAGCCAAGAGGCAGACGAACAATAGCCCGCTGACGACTGGAATGCTGAAAACTCAGGATCATGCTGAAAAAGTGTACATATTTTTCAGGGCAATTTCTGTGACCTGCTATTTCACTGTATTTTAGTCATCGCATTTTGAAAATATGTACACTTTTGGAGGTATATGTGCATTATAGGTTCTGATGCCCATACGGCTCGGGAATCGTCTGGGGCGAGTTCCATATGCCCGTGCCTCATTCCGCTCGTATCGCAAAATATGAAAAGGTCAGATGCATGAGCATCTGACCTTGCATTTCCTGGTCGGGTGGACAGGATTTGAACCTGCGACCCCTTGACCCCCAGTCAAGTGCGCTACCAAACTGCGCCACCACCCGTCAGCGAGAGTGTATATTAGTCGTATTGCCGGCCTTTTGCAAGAACCCGTTTTAGCAAACACATCATTTGCATACGGAACTCAACTACGTCCGTCAAACGTGGCTGCGGAACTAAATCAACGTGGCTGCGGCACCATGCTTTAGACGAAACGTACTGCGGTACCGTAGGCGAGCATCTCTTGCGTGCCCTCCATGACTGAAGCGCTAGCGTAGCGGGCGCAGATGATGGCGTCGGCGCCAAGCGCCTGGGCTTCTGCGATCATGCGCTGCTCCGCAATGTTGCGGCCTTCGTTCATCATGTCCGTGTAGCTTTTGATCTCGCCGCCCACGATGTTTTTGAAACCGGCCATGATATCTCGGCCGACGTGCTTGGAAGTGACGACGTTTCCCCTGACGAGCCCGAGCACTTGCACGTTTTGCCCGGGAAGAACATCGCAAGTTGTAACGATCATGGCAATCTCCTTATATCAGTTGTAAAAGTTTGATCTCGCAGATTGCGGAACTCATTGCTCCGCGAAATCCGACACTAACGGCACTATATTAACTTGTAAAGCAACCGCCACACGCATTCGCCATGTCTCGCTGTCGAGATTACTTCGCCACCGAGATCGCCTGGCTGTCGAGATTAACCCGTCGCCGAGATCGCCTGGCTGTCGAGATTACTTCGCGGCCGAACCTCCACGTAGCAACCGTGCATTTGCCGCGCCCGACGAGGCACTGCCCAGTTAACCAGCTTGAAACACGGGAGCACAAAGCGAGCCGTTCGCTACCAGAAAACCGACCGCTCGCGCGTAAGCTGGCCTTTTACCGAACACGAGCGGTTTGTTTCCAAAAGGGCACGGCAGTGATTTAATATTTCATGAATGGAAAATCGTATGGGGAAAGGGGAGAGTACGTGTCTCTTATTGGTTTCTTGATACTGTTTCCCTTAGCAGTGGCAGCTGTGCTGCTCTTCGTAAGGGCTGACTGGCCTCGAGCGATCATCGTGGGCGGTTCGGCGGTCGTGATCGCCGTCGCCTCGATCGTTCTGGCAGTCCAGAACATCGGAACGGCCTACGCGCCGATACCTTTCGCGTCGCATTTCGTCGACTACATCGGCACGGCTATCAGCATCGCGATCGCAGCCGTCATCATCGCTTTCAGCGTGAAGTACAAGAATCGCTGGGCGCTGATACTGGCAGTCGTCCAGGTGATAGGCTCGCTCGTGTTCGAGTTCGGCTTCGCGCATCTCGCCCCGGTGGCCGAGGGGCTCTACATCGACTCGCTGTCGATCGTCATGGCGCTCATCATCGGAATCATCGGAAGCGGCATCTGCGTCTACGCGCTCGGCTACATGCGCGACTTCCAGGAGCACGAGCCCGAGGACGCAACCGACCGTCGCCATGTGTTCTTCGCGATCATGTTCCTTTTCCTGTCGGCGATGTACGTCATCGTCTTCAGCAACAACATGGTGTGGATGTTCACGGGCTGGGAGATCACGACCGTGTGCTCGTTCCTGCTCATCGGCTACACGCGCACCGACGAGGCCATCAACAACGCGTTCCGCCAGATCATCATGAACCTGGCCGGCGGCATCGGCTTCCTCGTGGCGCTCTATGTGTGCGCGATCGCCATGGGAACGCTCTCGTTCCAGGAGTTCCTCTTCAAGGGCCTCCTGCGCCCCGACATCGCATCCATCGCCGTCTGCGCGCTCGCCTTCGCGGGTCTCACGAAGGCAGCCCAGATGCCGTTCCACACATGGCTGCTCGGCGCTATGGTCGCACCGACCCCTACGTCGGCGCTGCTCCATTCCTCCACGATGGTCAAGGCCGGCGTCTTCCTGCTCATAAAGCTCGCGCCGCTCTTCCTCGTTTGCACGTTCCCGTCGCTCATGGTCATCCTCGTCGGCGGCCTGACGTTCATGCTCTGCTCGTTCATGGCGATCTCGCAGACGAACGCTAAGCGCGTGCTCGCGTATTCCACGATTGCGAACCTCGGCCTTATCACGGCATGCGCCGGCGTCGGCACGCCTGAGGCGGTCTGGGCGGCTATCCTGCTCGTCATCTTCCACGCAGCTGCGAAGTCGCTGCTGTTCCTGTGCGTCGGCACGGCCGAGCATCACATCGGCAGCCGCGACATCGAGGACATGGACCTGCTGTTCGAGCGCATGCCCCGCCTGGCGCGTTTCATGATGCTCGGCATCATGTGCATGTTCATCGCCCCGTTCGGCATGCTCATCGCGAAATGGGCGACGCTCGTCTCGTTCGTCGACACGCAGCAGATCGTGCTCATCCTCCTGCTGGCCTTCGGCTCCGCTGCCACGTTCATGTTCTGGGCGAAATGGCTCGGCAAGCTCTCCGGCATCGCAGGCAATCCCGACAACGTCGAGCTTACCGTGCATCCCTCCGAGTGGATCTCGCTCGTGCTCATGGCCTGCATAGCGGTCGTCGCCTGCATCGCGCTGCCCATCATGTCGCACTACCTCGTAGAGCCGTATCTGACCGGCGTGTTCGGACAGCTGGGACAGGACATCGCCATCGACAACCTCTGGATCTCGTCGATTCTGGCCGTGTTCGTGCTCGTCGTTCTCTTCGGCGGCGTCAACGCCTCCAAGAAGAAGCGCGTGGGCGTCTACCTCGCCGGCGTCTCCGTCGATTCCGATACGCGCACGTACCGCAACAGCCTTTCGGGCGAATCCGTCGCGACGTCGAGGAACCTGTACCTCGACGCGATTTTCGGCGAGTCGAGGATCAAGTTCGCAGGCGAGATCGTGTGCGCCGCAATCATAGTTTGCGCGTTCGTCGCAAGCGGCGTCTTCCCGATGGCGCTTTAGAGAGAGGTGACGAAAAGACATGTCATTTGTATATATACTCATAGGAACCGTCGCCTTCGCGATCGTGGCGCCCATCGTGGGCTGCCTGCTCGCCGGACTCGATCGCATCATCTCGGCCCGCATGCAGGGCCGCGTAGGGCCGCCCCTGCTGCAGCCGTACTATGACGTGCGCAAGCTCATGGAGAAGGACGATGTGACCGTCAGCGGCGTCGACGGCGTGTACATGACGTGCGCGCTCGTCTTCACCGCGTTCGCGGGCGGCATCTTCTTCAGCGGCGGAAACCTGCTCATGAGCGCCTTCATCATCACGATGGCGTCCCTGTTCTTCATCATGGCCGCGTATTCCTCCCGCAGCCCCTACGCCGAGCTCGGCGCCGGCCGCGAGACGCTCCAGGTCATGTCATACGAGCCGATGGTGCTGCTCATGGCCGTCTGCTTCTACATGGCAGCGGGGTCGTTCAACGTCGCGGACGCGTTCCTGCTCGACAAACCCGTCATCACGATCATCTGGCCGGCGTTTCTCGGCTTCCTGTTCATCCTCACGATCAAGCTGCGCAAGTCGCCGTTCGACATCGCCATGTCGCACCATGCGCACCAGGAGCTCGTCAAGGGCACCACGACCGAGATGAGCGGAAAGACGCTCGCGAAGGTCGAGGTCATGCATTGGTGCGAGACCGTGCTGTTCCTCGGATGGACGGGCATGTTCTTCCTCTGGATGAACCCCGTCTCGTTCGTCATCGCGGTTGTCGTCGCGCTCGCCGCATGGTTCTTCGAGATCTGGGTCGACAACAACTTCGCCCGCGTCAAATGGCAGGCGATGCTGAAGTCCGCCTGGCTGGTCGCGCTCGTGGCCGGGGGCTTCAACATCATCTTCTTGATGTTCGTTTAGGAGGGTCAGTCGAAAATGAGTTACGCAACTAAATCACCGTGGGTCATCCACTACGACGCCTCGAGCTGCAACGGATGCGACATCGAGGTCCTGGCGGCGCTCTGCCCCGGGTTCGACGTCGAGCGCTTCGGCATCATCAACACCGGAAACCCCAAGCATGCAGACATCTTCCTCGTCACCGGTTCGGTCAACGAGCGGAACATCTCGGTCGTCAAACAGATCTACGACCAGATGGTCGAGCCCAAGGTCGTCGTCGCGTGCGGGACATGCGCCTGCTCGGGCGGCATCTTCCACGATTGCTACAACGTGTTGGGTGGCGTCGACCAGGCAATTCCCGTAGACGTGTACGCCCCGGGATGCGCTGTGCGCCCGGAGGCGATCATCGACGGCGTCGTCCAGGCGCTCGGGATCCTCGACGAGAAGTCCAAGGCCCTCAAGGCCTCGAAGAGAGGAGCATAGCATGGCGCTCGCTACAGAGTTCGTCCCCCTGCAGCTCGATCGGCTGAGGGACACCGCCCATCGCATGAAGGACGAGGGCTGGCGTTTCATACAGACGCACGCGGCCTACAACGAGCCGAACGTCGATCTGTACTATTCGTTCATGAAGGACGGAAACGTCGTCAACTACCGCATCGAGGGCGTGACGAAGGAAGACCCCGTACCGTCCATCACCGACATCTTCCTCGCGGCGTTCGTCTTCGAGAACGAGGCACGCGAGCTGTTCGGCGTCGACATGCGCGACATCGCCATCGACTTCCAGGGCGGGCTCTACGCGCCTGCCGAGACAGAGCCGATGCGCATAATTTCGCCCGAGCAGAAGGCCCAGATCGAGAAGGCGCGCAAGGCAGCCGCTGCGAAGGCCGCCAAAGCCGCGGGAGCGTCCGAAGGCGCCGCTTCGAAGGCCGATGCGCCGGCTGCGCAGTCGTCGTGGAAGCTCAGCGACGAGAAGCGCGCGAAGCTCGAGGAGAAGCTCAAGGAAATGGATCCCGCGAAGGCTGCAAAGGTGCGTGCCGCGCTCGAGGCCAAGGAAGCCGCAGCCGCCGCATCCTCAAAAGAAGCCCCATCCGCAGCTGCCGCGTCTTCAACAGCCGTGCCTGCCGCCAAGGCCGGGGAAGCTTCAGGCGCCGCCCAGTCGCCGTCGCCAACCGAGAATACCGCCGTCGGCGAGGCCCTCGCCGCCGATGCGCCCGGGCGGGACGATGAGCTCGAGGCGAAACTCGCGCTCCTCGGCGAGGAGAAGGCGAAGAAGGTCAGGGCCGCGCTCGCGGGCAAGCCTGCAAACGTGGATGCGACTGGCGCCGACGCGCCCGCCGGACATGCGATAGACGATGCCGAGCTCGAGGCAAAGCTTGCCTTGCTCGACGCTGACAAGGCCGAAAAGGTACGCGCCGCGCTTGCGCGCGCTGCTTCGGCTGTGGAAGGGGAGTAGCATGGGTCAGAAATCGATCATTCCTTTCGGGCCGCAGCACCCGGTTCTTCCCGAACCGCTCCACCTCGACCTCGTAGTCGAGGACGAGGTCGTCCTCGAGGCGATTCCGCAAATCGGATTCGTGCACCGCGGGCTCGAACGACTCGTTCAGAAGAAGGACTACAACCAGTTCGTCTACGTAGCCGAGCGTATTTGCGGAATCTGCGCGTTCGGCCACTCGATGGGCTACGCCGAGACAATCGAGCGCCTCATGGGCGTCGAGATCCCCAAACGTGCCGAGTACCTGCGCGTCATCTGGCACGAGCTGTCCAGGATCCACTCCCATATCCTCTGGCTCGGACTCGCCGCCGACGCGTTCGGCCATGAGAGCCTGTTCATGCACTGCTGGCGCCTGCGCGAGCGTATCCTCGACCTGTTCGAGAAGACGACCGGCGGACGCGTCATCTTCTCCGTCGTCAAGGTCGGCGGCGTGTTCCGCGACATCGACAAGTCTCAGCTCGACGAGTTCAACCATGTGCTCGAGGGTATAAAGGACGAGTACTCGCAGATCGTGAACGCATTCCTGAACGAGCCGTCCGTGCGCAACAGGACGTACGGCGTCGGCGTGCTCTCGAGCGAGGACGCGCACAACCTCTCGATGGTAGGTCCGTTCGCCCGCGCCTCTGCCGTCAACTACGACGTGCGCATGCTCGGCAACGGCGCGTACGGCGACCTTTCCGATTTCCAGCCGATCCTGTCGAACAACTGCGACTGCTACGCGCGCATGGAGGTCCGTGCCGCCGAAGTCGTACAGTCTATCGAGATCATCAAGGAGCTGAGCGCGAGGATCCCCGACGGCGAGATCGCCGTCCCGGTCAAGGGTTCGCCCGCTTTCGGTTCGGAAGCGTGCAACGTGCTCGAGCAGCCGCGCGGCGAATGCTACTACTTCGCGAAGGGCAACGGGACGAAGTACCTAGACCGCATGCGCATGCGCACCCCGACTTCTCAGAACCTTGCAGGCATGGCCGTCGCTCTCAAGGGATGCGACGTCGCCGACGTGAACATGATCGTGTTGACGATCGATCCCTGCATCAGCTGCACGGAAAGGTAGAACATGGGCGTATTCAAACTTGGAAAAATGACGTTCGGCTCGCTCTTCAAGAAGCCGGAGACCGTGCTCTATCCGATCGAGACGAAGCCGCAGCCCGCCGGGCTCAAGGGCCATATCGAGATAGACGTCTCGACGTGCATCTTGTGCGGCCTGTGCGAGAAGAGCTGCCCGACCGACTGCATCACGGTCGACAAGGCGACGAGCACATGGAGCACGAACCCATTCGCATGCATCCAGTGCGGCTACTGCGTTACGGTCTGCCCGAAGAAGAGCTTGAGCATGCTGCCGGGATACCATGTGGCCAATACGGTGAAGGATCACGTGGTCGCCGCAGTTCCCGAGAAGGCGAAACCCGCGAAGAAGGCGGACGTAGCGAAGGCGTCGGAGCCTGCGAAGGCCGACGAACCTGCGAAGGTTGTCGAGCCCGCAAAGAGCGCCGATCATGCGAAGCCCGCAGCCGAGGCCAAAGCCGCTGAAGCTGCCAGCCTCGAGCAAGGCGAGCTTCGTATCGACGCCGAGCTCGAAGCCAAGTTGGCGCTCATGTCCGACGAGTCAGCCGCCAAGGTCCGCGCTGCACTTCAGGCGGGCAAATAACGCATGACGAACGGCCCGAGGCAGGTCCCGGGCCGTTCGTCATGTTTCGCGTCGAGGAAACGTAGTTCCTGGCGCGCGCCTCCCGACACGCCCAGGCGATGTTCGACTATTATGTGAGCATGAACATTAACGAAGAATTTTGCGAACGTGCCATACTCGTCGGAATCGATAGGCCCAACAGCCCGTTTCCACTCGACGCTTCCCTGGAGGAGCTGGGGCGTCTCGTAGATACTGCCGGGGCGACCGTCGTAGCGACAACGACGCAGCGGCTCGACGCCCCCAACCCGCGGACGTTCGTCGGCAGCGGCAAGGCCGAGGAGATTGCAGAGCTTTGCCGGGCATACGCCGCCGACGTCGTCGTGTTCGACGACGAGCTTTCACCGTCGCAGCAATCGAATCTCGAGAAGATAGTCGACCGCGACGTCAAGGTGATCGACCGAACGGCGCTGATACTCGACATCTTCGCACTTCATGCCACGACGAAGGAGGGCCGCCTTCAGGTTCGCCTCGCCCAGAACGAGTACCTGTTGCCGCGCCTGAGGGGCATGTGGGCGCACCTCGCGTCAAACAGGATGGGCGGTGGAGTCGGGTCGCGATTCGGCGAGGGCGAAAGCCAGCTCGAGGTCGACAGGCGCATGGTGCGAAAACGCATCACCTCGATCAAACGCGAGCTTGCGCACCTCGAGAAGATCAGGACCCTGCAACGGGTGAGCCGGTACGAGAGCGGCACGTTCAAGATCGCGCTTGCCGGCTACACGAACGCCGGCAAGTCGAGCCTGATAAACAGGCTCACCAAGTCGGACGTTCTCGCCTACGACAAGCTGTTCGCCACGCTCGATTCGACCACGCGCAAACTCAGGCTTCCCGAGGGCAGGGAAGTGACCATAACCGATACGGTCGGGTTCATCAGGAAACTACCGACGTCGCTCGTCGAGTCGTTCAAGTCGACGCTCGACGAAATAAACGGAGCCGACCTCATCCTCCACGTCATAGACGCCTCCTCAGACGAGCTGTTGTACCAGATAGACACCGTGGAAGAGGTTCTCGAGCAGATCGGTGCCGACAGGATAGAGAGGCTCGAGGTTTTCAACAAGCGAGATTTGATCGAATCGGACGAGGCGATATCTCGCATCGAGAAGACGAGGCCTGGCGCGATGATCGTCTCCGCGGCAACGGGAGAGGGGATTGACGAGCTCGTCGAGCGCATCGCTAAAGTCGCGGCGAGCAAGGACCGCTTCTTCGATATCGTCGTTCCCTATTCGCAGGGCAACCTCGTCGCGCTTGCGCATAAGCGCTGCCACATCGTCTCCGAGGCGCACACCGCAGACGGAACGCGTCTGCGCATGTACGTGCCGCAGGAAAGCGCGCATTCGTTCGAGCGCTTCTGCATATGATGCCTTTGATTGCGCCTTGCGCCCAAAGGCAGACGAACAGCTAGATTCGCCTGAACACGGCGACGACCTTGCCAGCGATGATGCAATCGGTCGTTATGATCGGGTCCATGGAGGAGTTCTCCGGCTGCAACCTGATGTGGCCTTTCTCCTTGTAGAAGCGCTTGACCGTAGCCCCGTCGTCTATTATAGCCACGACGATGTCGCCGTTGTTGGCAACCGGCTGCTCCTTGACCACGACGTAGTCGCCATCGTTGATGCCGGCTTCTATCATGGATTCGCCGCGTACGGATAGCATGAACGACGGCGCATCGCCTACGATGTCGGTCGGAAGCGAGATGGTGTCGGTAATGTTTTCCTCGGCAAGAATGGGTTCGCCTGCTGCAACGTTGCCGACGAGCGGCACGTCGACGATCTTGCTGAAGCTCGGGCGCACGACTTCAGGCTGAACAGCCGACGACGGCACGTGGCCTGCCGGCAGCGAAATCGAGCGTGACTTGAGGGGGTCGCGCACGATATAGCCTTTCTGCTCGAGCGTCTTCAGGTGCACATGTACCGTCGAAGGAGACGAAAGGCCGAGGTCTTCGCATATCTCGCGCACAGTGGGGCCGTAGCCTTTTTCGTTGATGCACCTCTCGATGCTGTCCATCACGGCCTGCTGCCTCTTCGTCAATTTCTCAGCCATCGTACAACTACCTTCCCCTTGCAACATGAGAACAATTGTTTGTATTTCTGTTGACAAGAACCTTTGTTCGCCTTATTATAAACGCGAACAAAGGTTCTATGCAAGAGCAGGAGCGTAGAAAATGGGCAATTGGAACGCAAATTACTATTCGGATGGTAGCTGCGCGCTTGAGATGCCGGCGCGTTACGACAGTACGCGCGATGCTCGCTTCCGCGCATTCGCAGGAACAGAACCGAAACGGAGCAACGAAGCCCGAACCATGCGCCCGCGCAGACCCGTTGAAGCGCACGAACAATCTCGCCTGCAGTCGATCCTCGACGCCAGCGAGATGTTCTGCAGCCTCAAGACCGAGGATTCGCGCGGATGCCGTTTCAACCAGTTCTCATACGGGCAGGCGACTTTTCTGGCGGGCGCCAGCTCGCTCATCGCGATCGTCGCGCTGATATTGGGAGCCTAGCTCACGCAAGAAAATTCTTGGTCAAAATTCTATCGAAAAGTGCAGTTCATCTAGTCTTTACAACCGCAGGTACGTGGTATCCTAAGCGCATACGCACTATAAACGAAGGAGAACTATGCGCTGCCCATCTTGTGGTTACACAGAATCTAAAGTTGTTGACTCACGTCCGTCAGACGACGGCACCACCATACGGCGTCGTCGCGAATGCCTAGACTGCAAACACCGTTTCACGACGTACGAGCGTCTCGGCGACAGCCCGCTGCTCGTGACGAAGTCCGACGGATCGTCCGAGACGTTCGACCGCAACAAGCTTCTGCGCGGAGTCACCGTCGCATGCGCCAAGCGTCCGGTTACGCCCGACCAGATTACGCGACTCATCGACAGCATCGAGGCGGAACTGCGCACCATGCCGAAGAACGAGATAACGTCCAAGGAACTCGGAAACATGGTCCTCGAGAAGCTTCGCGGCATCGACGACGTGGCGTTTGTGCGTTTCGCGAGCGTCTACAAAGACTTCAAGGACATCGAAGAGTTCTCCATGGCGCTCGAGGAGTTGCGCTAATGTCCGCAGTGGAAATACCTATTAAAAGACTCGACAATTCAAACGAGATTCCGTGCTATGCATACGAAGGCGATGCGGGCATGGACCTGCGCGCCGCCGAGGACGTTGTCCTCAAGCCGTTCGAGCGAAAAGCGGTTTCATGTGGTATCGCGGTTGCAATACCACGTGGCTATGCCGGATTCGTGCTGCCACGAAGCGGGCTCGCCGTGAAGCACGGCATTTCTATTGTCAACGCACCCGGACTCATCGACAGCAACTACCGCGGCGAGATAAAGGCCATTCTCATAAACCTCGACCCAACGGAGCCATTCGAGATCTCACGCGGCGACCGCATAG
>ODAI014793252.1_pt1 | contig 18578 bp, 9 predicted proteins | sample 1539321 | NCBI WGS metagenome assembly ODAI01 (sample SAMN02144231, study PRJEB22623) | gut metagenome | biome: sheep rumen | host: Ovis aries | place: New Zealand
TAGTTGCTGATATTCTTCGGCACTATGATTACCTGCACCATATTTTCGCATCATATCTCTAATTCTAGTAGCTTCAGCTAGTCTGAGATGCTCTATGTGTTCGTATGCTTTTTTGTCTCATGCTTCTATCTGTCAGATGATGGGTAGTATATCTACAGGCTTGAGATGGGTGATTTCTATGGGTTGGTTGTTCTGCGCATAACTTTCAGGAATGACAACAGCCATTCATGCTACGAGGAAATACTTTAAGAATGTCTTTAAGTAAGAATGATACTTTCACGCCATACGCATTCCGTCTTGTCGCTATGGACTCCGTCGCCCTGCACTGTGAACGCCCATCGGGGGATGAGGAAAAGAGGCATCTTGCGGCGAGACCATCATTTAACCTGTGCCTATCTATGGGCGACAGCCGTGCCAACTTGCCTCCATATCCCTATGCAGCTTAATATGGCATGCTTTCTCCGTCGGGAACTGCTGTGTTCCCTCGCCCTTGCACTGTCTCGCCCGGCCCTTCCTGTGCTGTCGGTCAGGGCTGTGAACGCAGATAAACGCTACCCCCTGCCGAGGCCCCCTCCGCACGCTCGCGAAGCTCGAAAGCCCGAGTTAATATTCCGTTTGATGTCGCAAAGATAGGAAAATATCCGCAATCCTCCAAATAATTCGGCCATTATTTTGTTATATCGGCTGCTTTTCGTAATTTTGCAGCGAACAATAAGCATTGCTGTTGCGGGTGTAGTGTAATGGCAGCACGCAAGACTTCAGATCTTGATCGGCGTACCTCCAGTGCGCAGGCGCGGGTTCGATTCCCGTCACCCGCTCTTTTGAAAGTGAAGAATGAAGAGTGAAGAGTGAAGAATTGCAGATCGACGCATAGCGTCAATGAAAATGCGGGCATAGTGTAACGGCAGCACACAGGTTTTCGGGGCCTGAATGTCAGCTTCCAATCTGACAGAGGTGGTTCGACTCCGCCTGCCCGTGCAACGATGGACGAAGAGCAACTTCAGCAGCAACAGCCTAAGGCGAAGGACAATTTCCGGCGGTGGGACGATCCGCTCTTTGAGGACCTTCGCCGGATTTTCTCGCGTGCAAAATTGCGCGAAGTACTGACACATAGTTCCTTCTATGAGCAGGAGGGACGTGGCAACAGCCGCCATGTGTTCGCAGGGATGTTCGTGTTCAAAGGCCAGGTGGCTGAGGTGCTGTTCCGCTATGCTGCTGGCGAGGGCACGCGACTGCAGCATATCCTGGGCAACCTGTTCCGCAACGAACGGCTGGAACGGCAGTTCGACGAGTGGCACTTGGGACAGTTCGCCCGTGCCGGCAAGAATTTCGACATCAAGACTCATAAGCATATCTTCATTTATGCCATCTACGGCTATGTCTCCACTCTCGACGAAGACATCCGTCAGTGGTTTATCTCTAAATATATAATAGGTGAGGCTGAACATCTGCTAAGCCACAAACGGCGCAACACCAATCTGCTGGCGCAGGCCGATGATATCGTGAACAAGACCGACGGACGGAGGCTGACATTGGAGATGGAACAGACGCCGGAGGGACTGCATAGTGCGAAAGCTGTGCTTTCTGACGGTACTCTGCTCTGTGCAGCGGAAAGCAAGAGTTGGCGCTACGCCAGACACAAAGCCGCTAAGACGGCTCTCGACATTCTGTCCATGCCATCACGTAAATATATTCTTTCCAATCCGGAGTATCAGGCACGTGTATTAGCGAAGAAGGAGGAAGAAAAGGCCCAGCGCAAGGCAGAAATCGAGGCGCGTGATGCAGCAAAGGAAGCTTTACGGTCAGAAAAGAAAGAACAGCGCAAGGCCGAAGCCCGTGTGCGCGATGCCAAACGGCGCGCCAGCCAGGCAGCCGCCAAGATCCGCAAGGCGGAGAATGCCCGTCGTGCCGCCATCAAGGCCGCCAAGGAGGCAAGGCCGATGAGTGCCAAGAAGCGTCGCTTCCTGGAGGACAAGAAGAAATAGCGGACTGCATAAAACCTGCATATAACATATCATGTACGCATTTTTATGCGAAAACGTTTTGTGGATTCATAAAAAATAGGTACTTTTGCAGCCGAAAAAGAGAAAGTTAGTAATAAACACTATAGCAATATGGCAGAAAAATTGGAAGTGAAGGAGTTGGATCAGGTTGTGGTCCGCTTCTCAGGAGACTCTGGCGACGGCATGCAGCTGGCCGGAAACATCTTCTCTACGGTCAGTGCCACCGTTGGTAACGGCATATCCACATTCCCCGACTATCCCGCCGACATCCGCGCCCCGCAAGGCTCCCTGACGGGAGTATCAGGATTCCAAGTTCACATCGGTGCCGGAAAGGTATATACCCCCGGCGACAAGTGCGACGTGCTGGTAGCCATGAACGCCGCAGCCCTGAAAACACAGTACCGCTACGCCAAGCCCGGTGCCACCATCATCATCGACACGGACTCGTTTGGTCCCAAGGATCTGGAGAAGGCACAGTTTAAGACGGAGGACTACCTCGGCGAGATGGGCATCGACCCAGACCGCGTGATCCAGTGCCCGCTGACGACGATGGTAAAGGATTGTCTGAAGGACTCAGGCATGGACATGAAGGCGATGATGAAGTGCCGCAATATGTTCGCTTTGGGACTCGTCTGCTGGCTCTTCGACCGCGACCTAAGCCTCGTGGCCAATTTCCTGAAGGAGAAATTCGCCAAGAAACCTGCCATCGCCGAGGCCAATATCAAGGTGATACAGGCCGGCTATGACTACGGCCACAACACCCACTCGTCGACCATCAACGTGTATCGCATCGAGTCGAAGGAGAAGCAGCCAGGACGCTATATGGACATCACGGGCAACAAGGCAACGGCCTACGGCTTCATCGCCGCTGCCGAGAAGGCCGGACTCCGGCTGTATCTGGGCTCCTACCCCATCACACCAGCCACCGACGTGCTCCACGAGTTGTCGAAGCACAAGTCGCTGGGCGTGATCACCGTACAGTGTGAGGACGAGATCTCGGGTTGTGCATCGGCACTGGGAGCCTCGTTTGCAGGAGCACTGGGCGTCACCTCCACCTCTGGTCCTGGCATCTGCCTGAAGTCGGAAGCCATGAACCTGGGCGTGATTATGGAACTGCCGCTGGTGGTGCTTGACGTGCAGCGCGGCGGCCCTGCCACTGGTCTGCCCACAAAGAGTGAACAGACCGACCTGCTGCAGGTACTCTTCGGCCGCAACGGTGAGAGCCCCATGCCAGTGATGGCTGCTACCAGTCCCACCGACTGCTTCGACGCAGCCTACCAGGCCTGTAAGATAGCCTTGGAGCACATGACGCCCGTGGTGCTGCTGACGGATGCCTTCATTGCCAACGGCTCTGGTGCGTTCCGTCTGCCTGACATTGAGAAGCTCGACGCCATCAATCCTCCGTACGTGCCAGAGGAACTGAAGGGCAAGTGGACCCCCTACATGCGTGCCGAGAACGGTACCCGCTACTGGGCCGTGCCTGGCCGTGAGGGTTTTGCTCACATCCTCGGCGGACTGGAGAAGGACTCCGAGACAGGTGCCATCTCGACAAACCCAGAGAACCATGACCTGATGACGCGCCTGCGCCAGCAGAAGATAGCCAATATCGAGGTGCCTGACCTCGAAGTGGGTGGCGACACCGAGGATGCCGAACTGCTCATCGTAGGATTCGGCTCTACCTACGGCCACCTGCACTCAGCTATGGACGAACTGCGGCAGAAGGGCTACAAGGTGGCTCAGACGCACTTCAAATACCTCAACCCGCTGCCCAAGAACACGGCCGAGGTACTCTCTAAATATAAAAAGGTGGTAGTGGCAGAACAGAACATGGGCCAGCTCGCTGCCTACCTGCGCATGAAGGTCGACAATTTCACCCCAGCACAGTTCAATCAGGTGAAGGGTCAGCCGTTCGTGGTGGAAGAGTTGGTCAACGCTTTCGAGGACATATTAAAGAAATAAGAGCTATGAGTACATATACAGCACAAGATTATAAGAAAGGCCAGCCCCGTTGGTGCCCCGGTTGTGGCGACCACTTCTTCCTGGCTTCACTTCATAAGGCCATGGCAGAAATCGGCGTGGCTCCAGAGAACATCGCAGTGATCAGCGGTATCGGTTGTTCGAGCCGTCTGCCCCACTACATGGCTACTTACGGCATGAACACCATCCACGGACGTGCCGCAGCCATCGCCACAGGTGCAAAAGTGGCCAACCCCAACCTCACCGTCTGGCAGGTCAGTGGCGACGGCGACGGACTGGCTATCGGTGGTAACCATTTCATCCATGCCAACCGCCGTAACATCGACCTGAACATGATCCTGCTCAACAACCGCATCTACGGTCTGACAAAGGGTCAGTACTCGCCCACCTCGCCACGCGGCTTCGTCTCGAAGTCATCGCCTTACGGCACGGTAGAGGATCCCTTCCGTCCTGCCGAACTCTGCTTCGGAGCCCGTGGGCATTTCTTCGCCCGTTGTGTGGCTACTGATGCCAAGGGAACGGTGGAGGTGCTGCAGGCAGCCTACGAGCACAAGGGTGCCTCGGTGACGGAAGTACTGCAGAACTGCGTGATCTTCAACGACGGCACCCATCAGTCCGTCTACAACAACGAAGGCCGCAAGAAGAACGCCATCTACGTGCGCCACGGCGAGAAGCTGGTGTTTGGCGAGAACAATGAGTTCGGACTCGTACAGCAGGGCTTCGGATTAAAGATTGTGGAGATTGGCAAGGACGGCTATACGCTGGACGACGTGCTGGTGCACGATGCCCACTGCGAGGACAATACGCTGCAGCTGAAGCTGGCCTTGATGGGCAATGGTGACGGATTCCCCATCGCCCTCGGCGTAATCCGCGACGTGGAGGCTCCCACCTATAATGATGCCGTTCACGCCCAGATTGCTGAGGTGTCGGCACAGAAGAAGTATCACAATTTCTCTGAACTGCTCGAGACGAATGATATCTGGGAGGTGAAGTAATTACCGAATCTTGATACACAGCATAGTCAGGTCATCGCTGGGTTCGGCTTCGCCGACGAAAGCGGTGACCGCTGTTTTTACCATATCCACCGTCTGACGGGCATTGTCGTAAGGGCGCGTCTGGAAGAGACGGATGAGACGGTCGTCGCCAAACTGCTCCTGCGAAAGGTTCTCAGCTTCAGATAGTCCGTCAGTATATAGAAATAAGGTACGCCCGCGAATACCAGTGACGCTCTCGCCCACGAACTCCAGTTCTGGCCACAAGCCGATGGGTACGTTCGACTCCATCTTCATGAAACTGGGTCGGCAAGGCTCATGGGGCGCCAACGGACGATCAATAATCAGTGGTGGGTTATGACCTGCATTACAGAAGTCCATGCGCCCTGTGGTAAGGTCTATCTCGCCAATGAACATAGTGACAAACATACCATTCTCGTTGTCGGCGGAGAGCGAGTCGTTGAGTTTCGTGGCAATATATGCAGGCGGGAAGCCCTCCTTGGCTACCATCCGGAAGAGATTGACGGCCACCGACATGAAGAGGGCGGCAGGGATTCCCTTGCCAGACACGTCGCCAATGCAGAAGTAGAGCTTATCGTTCTGCAGGAAGAAGTCGTAGAGGTCGCCGCCCACCTCCTTGGCCGATGCCAGCGAGGCATAGATATCGATGTCATGACGCTCCTCGAAACTGAAATGACTGGGCACCATGCCCATCTGTATATTGCGGGCAATGCGCAGCTCACTCTCCATGCGCTCCTTGGCCTTGGTGGTGGTCTCCAGCTGATCGTAGGCTTGCTCCAACCGTATGTGCGCATCCTCCAGTCTGGTGTGGGCCGTTTCCAACTGGCCGTAGGCTGTCTCTATCTCGTGGGCGTGCCTGCTGCGACGCCAAAGGATGAAGCCGAGGGCAGAGATAGTGATGAGGGCGATGATGCCGAGCATGGCCATAAACACATGGTGGGTGCGCTCCTCACTCTTCTGGGCCTCCAGGCGCGATTCCCACTCACTGAGCTGCAAGTCCTTATTATTGCGGTCAAGGCTGTCATTACGCTGGCGTACCGCAGCGTTCTGCAATTCAATGTCACGGTTCTCCAGCTCGATGGCCTGATTCTCCAGTGAGAGCGTTAGGGCCTCCTCACGGAGCCGTCGCTGCTCCAGCTCCGAGGCCACCTGGTCGAGGCGCAGTTGCTGGTTGCGCAACTTCAGGTCCTTGGCCTCGTTCTCTACGCGCCCCAGTCCCATGGCGGCATTCATCTCCATGAGCAGGTGGGCGTTGTGCGACTCAGTCGTAGAGTCCTTCTTCCTCATGTAATTCCCAGTTGTCTCGTAAGCCTTCTTATAGTCGCCCATCTGACGGTAGACGAAGCGCAGGCACTGTAGCTGGTTCAGCAGGCTGGGCATCTTGTTGACCATGGCGATGGCTCCATCGAAGTCCTTGTCGATGAGGCATTTCCACATCTCCACGCGCAGGCCGTTGATGCCGTCGCGACCGTAGGCCTCCTTCACCTTCTGGCGCTCGGCATAGTACTGTCGGAACTTCTCGGCGTAGTCCTTGTGACGGTAGTCCACGGAGTCGGCCACGGCAAGGCATTGTATGGAGAGTGCGTTCAGCCGGTGCAGGGGGTTCAGGTTGGGCTCATGCTTCGCCTTCTCCGCATATTCCACTGCTTTCTCCATGTGGTTTGAAGAATATTCGAGCTTGGCCAGTTCGATATAGCTCGAAGCGGCACTCTCTCCGGGCAGATTCTCATGGGCATAGTCAATAGCCTTTCGGAACTCTTTCTTGGCATCCTCCACAGAACGCATCTGGCCGAGCACGTAGGCGGACAGGTGGGTACCGTTGTAGATACCGAATTTGCTGTTATGCTGGATAGCGTGTTGCTGCAGCTCACGGGCGATGTCGTAGCCACGGCTGCGCCTCTGATTGTTACAACAGAAAAGAGCTTGGTTGCCCCAGGCCTTATAGAACGTCCGTTCGTCGCCCGCCTTCAGGCATGCCGCCTTCAGGCGCTCTGTGACGTCCATGAACTGTTCCAGGTCATGACTGTTGTAGATTTTGTACATCTGTGCCGTCAGGTCCTTCACCTCATCCGACTGAGCTGAAACAGTGAAGAGTGAAGTGTGAAGAGCGAACAATATTGCTATCGCTCTCAGACAAAATGCACAACAGTAAACTTTCATGGCACAAAGTTACAAATATTTCTCCAATTATCCGTCACATGACAGAAAAAAAATGCAATGTTTGCAACGTAATTGCCATACTCACTCTGTCAGACGACGCTCGCAGGGAACCCACGCCCAGAAGGTAGTACCCTTGCCCTCACCTTCGCTTTCCACACCTATCTCACCACCCAGGCGCTCTACGATCGACTTACAGATGGCCAGTCCCATGCCTGTGCCCTGCACGAACTCGTCGAGTTTCACGAAACGGTCGAAAACTATCTTCTGTTTCTCCTTCGGGATGCCGCTGCCCGTATCTTCACAATAGAGATGAATACCGTGCCGCTCATAGCGATAGCCCACCTTGATATGCCCCTTCATCGTAAACTTCACCGCATTGGTGACAAAGTTGGTAAGCACCTGCTGAATACGTCCAATGTCAATGGTCGTATACAAGTGCTCGTAGGGGTTATCCTTGAGGTACTCTACTTGCGGTTCCTGTACACGCTGTTCCAAGGTTAGGCTGATATCGTCGAAACTCTTGGCGAAGTCCACCGCCACGGGGTTGATACCCAGGGAACCGTCAGTGATATTGCTGGCGTCGATGATATCGCTGATAAGCCGCTGAAGCATATCACTGCTGTTGCGCACGATCCTCACGTACTCACCACGCTCTGGTGAATCGCCCATGGCCTCGAGCACGCTGGTGAAGCCCACGATGGCGTTGAGCGGCGTGCGCAGTTCATGGGTCATCGACGCCATGAAGGCACTCTTCATCCTCACGCTGTCCTCGGCACGGCGCGTCTCTTCTGCCAACAGCTGCCGTGCCTTGGTGATGGGAGTTATATTGGAGGTAATCCCCTCATGACCGATAACCTCTCCCTCTTCGTTGGTAATGGGATTCATGGTGATAGCCAGCGACACGTTACGGCTGCCATCCGAGGTGACAGGCAAGTGCATCACGAAATGCTGCGGCTCGAGGTTGACCGTATCGTATAGCAGGTTCATGAAGGGTTCACGGTCTGCCGGGTCGAGCATGCGCTGGAAGCGCGAGAAGCTATGCACGAACTCAGGCTGTTGGGGTGAGCGATAGAATCTCACGGTCTCCTCGGCAATATTGCTGCGCATCATATAACGATTGCTGTGCTTCAGGAGATAGTACAGCTGTTGGCGATGCTTCAGGATTTGTTCCTGAGTAGCAGCACAGGCGCGCTCCAACTGATGACGCTCACGGTCGTTCTCACGGTCTTTGGAGATGTCGAAACTCGTGATGAAATAGTTCACCACTTCGCCCTCGGCACTGAACAGGGGCTGAATATTACACTCGATATACTTATCGATATTGAACTCCTGATACTCCATGTGCTGGCAGAAGAACAGATCGTCGCGATCCTGGGCAGTATAGACATTACGGAAGATAGGTATGTCGAACATGTTGACTGTCTCCCAGAAGCGCATGGCATCGTGGTCGCTGTCCATACCGCAGAGCTCGCGCATGTTGTCGTTCAGACCGTCGAGGAAGCCATCTTTATTGTAGAACGACATAGCAACGAAGGGGATGTTCGACAACACACCGTAGCGACACACCTGTTGGCGCGCAGCCTGATCTTCTTCCATCTCCTGAGTCACGTTGTGGATGGCATTGACAATATAGGCGGGATGGCCGTTGGTATCAAGTTCCAGGATGGCATGACCATGGAAGTTGAGCCACTCTGGTGCATCGCTGGTTCCGGCATTCCAGCGCTTGTCCAGCTCAAAGCGACGCTCACGCCCTTCTATCAGGTTTTGCATCTTCTGACAGAACTCCTGCCGCTGTTCTTGGTGAATACGTGCAGCAAACTGTTCCAGGCTGAGTCCTCCACTTGGCAGGATATGTCCGTAGCGGTTGGAGAAACGGTCGCGGGCGATGTCGTATTCCATCACAATGAAGTTGCCCATGTGCAGGGCTTGAATCATCATCTCATTGAGTTCACTGGAGGCACGTGTGGCATTTTTCACGTGTCGCCGCGCCAAGCGACTAAAGAGGTACAGGACGACAAGCAGTGCCAAGGCTCCACCTACGATATAGAACACGTAGGGACTCTTCTGCTCCTCGATACGCTCGGGATGGAGCCAGCGGTCTTGTATGATGGCTATCTCACCGCGCTGCTTCAGTCGCGAGTAGTGGTCGTCAATCCGTTCCACCAGCTCACGGTCACGTCCCACGACATGCCACTCGGAAATAGGTATGCCTACGTCGCAGAGCACAAGTCCCTCGAGGTTGAGCTCCTTGATTTTCCATCTCAACGGCGCCTCTCCCCACACGAAGTACTTATAGTCGCCATTGAGGACACCCAGCAGTGCCACTTTGGGTGTCTGGAAGTCCATGAAGCCGGTGTTGGTGGAGTCGTTGTCGTTCTCCATGAAATAGAAGGCAGAATAGTCGCTGGGCTTGAACACAGCCCCACCGCGTTCCAGTTGTCGGAAAGAGATGACGGATGCCGAGTCGGCACGCGTTGTAGCCACGCGCACACGATCATAATTAACTATGTTCTCCGACACGATGAAAGGTTCTCGGTTGAACCTCCTGGCATTGGCGATGATCAGGTCAGCATCACCACGCTCAAAGGTCTTGACGGCGATGCTCCATTCTTTCATGACGAACTTCACGGGCAAGCCCAGTTCCTTCATCACGGCGCGCATTGCCTCTACATTGCTGCCTGCGGGCTCTCCCCGGTCGTTAAGGAACTCGAAGGGAGGCTTATCCCAGTCGCATACCATCACCACCGGGCGCTTGGCGTTATACTTCTCGGATAACGGCTGCGCCACCACAGTGAATAGTGAACAGTAAATAGTGAATAGTATCAGCAATATCTTCTTCATAGGCGCTATAAGAGTTTTTTGCGCCTGATGACTGAGGCGTGACAGGGAATCATGATATAAACCGTGGTGCCGGAGCCCTGTTCAGAACTGAACTCCACAGAGCCGTCCATCTGACTCACCAGCTCTTTGACGATGGCCAGTCCGAGGCCTTTGGTATTGGGCGTGGCATAGGTGTCGTGAGCATTCACTTCGGCGAGCACTTCCGGCGGCATACCCTCACCCGTATCGTCGATAGAGATGATCAGACGGCGTCCAATATATTCGTAACGGGCACGCACCATGCCGCTGGGGGTGTGCTGTGCTGCATTGGCACACACCTGCTTGATGGCCTGCCCCAGGTTCTCGGCGTCGATGTCGACCTCGAGTTGCTCGTAGGGGTTGTCCACGATGTAGCGTGTCTGTCCATTCTGGTATTTCATCCAACCTTCCATACACTGACTCTCAAACAGCTCTGCAAAATTGCGCGGCTGTCGCACAATCTCCACCATGTGAGCCTGTAGTCGCGACAAGTAGAGAATGTTGTCAATCAGATGGAGCAGCGAGTCGGCATTGTCGAGTATGCCTTTATGGAGATCCTTTTCATTGGCAGTGGGACCTTCGGGGTCGAACTGATCCACGTAGTCGAGTATGGTGTTCATTGGCTTGCGTATCTCTTGCACCATGTTCTTCACGAAACTGTTCTTCGTGGCCTCCACCTCCTGCACCTTGGCAGTCTGCACAGCCATCTGCTTCCCGATGCTGCGCAGTTCACTCTGGTCGCTAAGCAGTCCCAGATATTCAGTCACATGCCCCTCCTTGTCATGAAGGGGCATCAGACTGAACTGCAGGCACAGTCTGAGACCTCCTCTGACACGCAGGGTGGTGCTAATGTCGATGTTGATGTCGCGGTCCGTACGCTCGTCCATCTCGTTGAGCGCACGCATAGCCTGTCGTTTCGATGCATCGTCGACGAGCGTCATGCATCGTGTCTGTGTCAGGGCGTGCTGTACCTGTCTGACGCTGCGGTGGATGGTCAGTGTGTGGGTGGAGGGTGAGTAAGTGGCCAACCTGAGGTCGCTCTCGCGGAGCACGCTGTCGATGTCGGCATCATAGGCATCGAGCCGCCGTCTGGCCTCCTTCAGCCTTGTCTCTGCCTCAGCGCGCCGAGCCTGTGCTGCCACCGACTCAGATATGTCACGTATGATGGCGAATATCCCCAGCAACTGTCCTGCCTCGTCGCGCACTGGCAATAACCTCACCTCGTTGGTGAAAAGTCCCTTGCGGTGAATGCTCTTCACACGACGTTTCTCGGCGGGCATCTTGGTGGTGTCAATGAAGAGCGAGGCGTAGTAGCCGTCTGTCTCGTCAAGTCCGAGGCTGCCGATGTCAAGTATGTCGTGGATGGACACGTGTTCGTCGATGATTTCGTCTTCTTTGCACTGATAGATTTCACATGCCCGTGGATTGATGTTCTCCAGCAGTCCGTCTTTGTCGAAGTAGAGGATGCCCACCACAGGGGTATAAAATATCGACCAGTAGCGCAGCGTCCGCTCGGTGTCGCGCCGCTCCTGCTCTCGTTCCTTGGTCACGTCTTTCTTCGAGCCAATGATTACGGTGGGTTGTCCGTGTTCATCGCGGCGCAACACACTGAGAACCACGATATAGTCGCGCAACTCGTCGTCGCCGTTCTCCACGTCACGGGCTCTCAGGTTGAGTGTCATGGTGCGCTCTGCCTTGTCGATCTCCAGTTCCTGATGCGCCAACTCGTCGAGGGCCTCCTTCAGACGGGCGAAGTCCTCAGGACTATAGCGCTGTGCGAACTCTTCCAGTGTGTAGGCATAGGCCACTTGTCCGTTCTCGTTTCTCCAGGTGAAGGTGGCTGATGCGATGTCGTAGGTCCAGATGCGCACCTGACTGGTCTGCAGGATAAGTGCCAGTCTGCGGTTTCGGTTGTTGTTATAGCGCGTCAATCGGTAGCTTTGCAGACGATAGCTGATCAGATATACCAACATGGTAAGCAGCAGTACGGAGGAAATGCCCACAGTCCAATACATCCATTCAGGAGTCCCCTTTTCCAGATGCTCCGGGTAGAACCACTTGTCTTGCAGGGGCTTCAGTTCCTCGGTGGCGTTGAGCTTGGTTAGTTCCTCGTCGAGTACGTCGAGCAGGTGCTGGTCGTGCGACATAAACTTATACTCTCCATGGGGCATGTTCACGGGAGTCATCTGCAGATTATCGATCAGATACCGACGCATGAGCCACTTCAGCGTGAGGGTGTTCCACACGATCTGTCCCTCCTCGGTGGCACTCACGCGTTGTATCACCTCCCTGATATCCTTTTCGGGGATGGCGTTCTCCTCCCATCCATAGTCCTTCATCAGATGGTAGCACATTGAGGTATGGTTCACGTAAACCTTTATGCCTGGCTTACCCAGGTCACGGAATGTCTTGATCTGTACAGGCTTCGACTTGGGTGTCACCACACTCTGGGTAAACAGGGTCACGGCATTGCGGCCATAAAGTCCGTATTCGTCGTGATAGCCCACAGCGAGGCCCAGTGTCAGGTCGCTCTTGCCACTCTTCAGGTCGTTGAAAGCCTCTTCCGACGATTTCAGTCTGATGACATAGGGGATGCCGAGTCGCTCCATCATCATCCGTATCAGGTCTACGTTATAGCCTTCAGGCTCTCCGTTGTCATTCAGGAAGGCATAAGGCCACAAATCCCACACCCCCTCGTACACCAGCGGGTGCTCCGGGGTATAGGCTCTGGCGAACTTGGCAGTATCGGCAGGAGTGGAGAAGGCTGTGAACAGAGACAAGTGAAACGTGACAAGAACTACAACAGCCCTTATCCACCATAGTGTTTTATCTCTTTTCCTGAACTTTTCGGTCATGCTTGATTCTAAGGAATGCTATTTCGAGGTTACAAAGTTACGGTTTTTTTTTATATTTTCCAAATTTCTCACTGAAAAGATTGGCTATTAAGTACAAAATATGTAACTTTGCGTCCGATTTTTCGCCGAATAACCATTATTTAAGAAAGATATGTTTCACATTTACGAAGGATTCCACCTGGTAGACGCCTACCACAAGATGCGCCACCAGCGTAAGTATCATCCTGAAGACAGTACCAAGCGTGCTCTGAAGATTGCCCTCGTGGCATTCATTACTCTATTGCTCTGGAACATGCCCGCCGAGTGGTACGGCATCCAGAACCTTACCGTTGTCCAACAGCGCATCATCGCCATCTTCGCCTTTGCCACACTGATGTGGGTCCTCGAGGTCGTCTCCTCATGGGCCACCTCAGTAGCCATCATCGTCATGATGCTCCTCTTCTGTACCGATAGCGGCATCCTGCCAATGGTCAACGAGGAGGAGGTGGGCAAGCTGCTCTCCTACAAGGGGGTGATGGCTACCTTTGCCGACCCCGTCATCATGCTTTTTATCGGAGGCTTCGTGCTGGCCATCGCCGCCACCAAGACAGGCCTTGATGCCCAACTGGCCAAGGTGCTGCTGAAGCCTTTCGGTACGAAGAGCGAGATGGTGCTTCTGGGGTTCCTGCTCATCACGGGACTCTTCTCGATGTTCGTCTCCAACACGGCCACCGCTGCCATGATGCTCACTTTCCTCACGCCCGTGTTCCGTCAGTTGCCGCCAGAGGGCAAGGGACGTGTCGCCCTGGCCATGTCCATCCCCGTAGCAGCCAACCTTGGCGGCATGGGAACCCCTATCGGCACGCCTCCCAACACCATTGCCCTGAAGTATCTCAACGACCCTGAGGGTCTGAACCTCGGACTGGGTTTCGGACAGTGGATGATGTTCATGTTCCCCCTGGTACTCCTGCTGCTCTTCATCAGCTGGCGCATCCTGCTCAAGACATTCCCCTTCACCCAGAAAACTATCGAACTCAATATCGAGGGCGGCATGAAGCACGGCTTCCACGCCAACGTGGTCATCGTCACTTTCTTCCTGACGGTAGCCCTCTGGCTGCTCGACCGCGTCACAGGCATCAACTCCTACACCGTGGCTATGATTCCCTTCGCCGTCTTCGCACTCACGGGTGTCATCACCAAACGCGACCTGGAGCAGATCAACTGGAGCGTCATCTGGATGGTAGCCGGAGGCTTTGCCCTCGGCTACGGACTCAATGCCTCCGGACTTGCTGCCAATGCCGTGGAGAGCATCCCCTTCGGCGAGTTCTCACCACTGCTCATCCTGTTGCTTGGCGGCCTCATCTGCTATCTGCTCAGCAACTTCATCAGCAACTCAGCCACAGCGGCACTGCTCATGCCCATTCTGGCCATCGTCTGCGGTGCCATGGGCGATAAGCTCGCCCCCATCGGAGGCACGCCCACCGTACTTATCGGCGTAGCCATCGCCGCCTCTTCGGCCATGATCCTGCCCATCTCCACCCCGCCGAATGCACTGGCCTTCGCTACGGGATTCGTCAAGCAGAGCGACATGTCGAAGATAGGTTTCATCATGGGTGTCTTATCCATGGTGCTCGGATTCGGACTCGTCTACCTGATGGGTGTCATGCACGTCATTTAAACCACATTTATGATAAACCAGCAACTACTAGAACCTGAGAGCATCGTAGTCATCGGCGGCTCCAACAATGTGCACAAGCCTGGAGGATCCATCGTGCGCAACCTGATAAGCGGTGGCTATCAAGGCCAACTGCGAATAGTCAACCCCAAGGAGGATGAGGTGCAGGGCATCCGTGTCTGCCACGACGTGAAGGAACTGCCTGCCACCGACTTGGCTATCCTCGTGGTGCCGGCACGCTTCTGTCCCGACTATGTGGAGCTGTTGGCCCGCGAAAAGCAGACGCGCGCCTTCATCATCATCTCCGCCGGCTTCGGCGAGGAGACGCCGGAGGGAGCCCTGCTCGAACAGCGCATCCTCGACACCTGCCGACAGTATGGTGCTGCCTTGATAGGCCCCAACTGCATCGGCATGCTCAACCGTTGCCACCACAGTGTCTTCACGTTGCCCATCCCCAAGCTCAATCCGCAGGGAGCCGACTTCATCAGCGGCTCTGGCGCCACGGCCGTGTTCATCCTCGAGAGTGCCGTCGTCAAGGGCCTGCAGTTCAACAGTGTCTGGTCTGTCGGCAATGGCAAGCAGATAGGCATCGAGGACGTGTTGGAGTATATGGATGAGCACTTCAACCCAGAGACCGACTCCAAAGTAAAACTGCTCTATATCGAGAATATCGCCGACCCCGACAAGTTGCTCTACCATGCCGGCAGCCTCATCCGCAAGGGTTGTCGCATCGCAGCCATCAAGGCCGGCTCGTCGGAGAGCGGCAGTCGTGCAGCCTCCTCCCATACGGGCGCCATCGCCTCGAGCGATGCTGCCGTCGAGGCCCTCTTCCGCAAGGCAGGCATCGTGCGCTGCTTCTCGCGCGAGGAACTCACCACCGTGGGAAGTATCTTCACCCTGCCTCCCCTCAAGGGGCGCAACTTTGCCATCGTCACCCATGCCGGAGGCCCTGGCGTCATGCTCACCGACGCACTCTCCAAGGGCGGCATGAGCGTGCCCTCGCTCGCCGGCAGGCCCGAGGCTGCCGAGCTGAAGGCACAGTTATTTGCTGGCTCGTCAGTCAGCAACCCCATCGACTTCCTCGCCACGGGCACACCCGCACAGCTGGGCACCATCATCGACTACTGCGAAAACCGTTTCGACGATATCGATGCCATCGCCGTCATCTACGGCACACCAGGCCTCACCCAACTCTACGAGGCCTATGATGTGCTCGACTGCAAGATCCGTAGCTGCCGCAAACCCGTCTTCCCCATCCTGCCCAGCATGGTCACTGCCGGCCCAGAGGTGGCCGAGTTCCTTTCGAAGGGACATGTCAACTTCAGCGACGAGGTGACGCTGGCCACGGCCTTGTCGCAGATCATGCACACCCCGCAGCCAGCCTCCCATGAGGTGGAACTCTACGGTGTCGACATCTCCCGCCTGCACAATGTGCTCTTCCGCGAGATGCGACGCCTGAAGTTTGAAGGAAAAGACAGCGGATGGCTCGCTCCCGACGCTGTGCGCGACGTGCTCGCCTGTGCCGGCATCCCGATGGTGCCCGAGATGGTCAGCACCTCGAAAGAGGAACTCCTGACTTTCGCCCAGCAGGTGGGCTATCCTGTGGTGGCCAAGGTCGTGGGCCCCGTCCATAAGAGTGACGTGGGAGGTGTGGCGCTCAACATCCGCACACCCGAGCACCTGGCCCTCGAGTTCACCCGCATGATGCAGATAGAGGGTGCCACGAGCGTCATGGTCCAGAAGATGATGCGCGGCACCGAACTATTTGTCGGTGCCAAGTACGAGGAACGTTTCGGCCATGTGGTGCTCTGCGGACTGGGGGGCATCTTCGTCGAGGCCCTCAAGGATGTCTCCTCCGGTTTGGCGCCTCTCACTTACGACGAGGCCTTCTCCATGATCCGTTCCCTGCGTGCCTACAAGATTCTCAAGGGCACGCGAGGCCGGCAGGGCATCAACGAACAGCGCTATGCCGAGATTATCGTGCGCCTCTCCACCATCCTTCGTTTTGCCACGGAGATCAAGGAGGTAGACCTCAACCCTCTGCTCGCCGATGCCGACACCATCACGGCCGTCGATGCCCGCATCCGCATTGAGCTATAGCCTCAGAGGCCTGTATATACTTTAAGCGGGAAGCCTTCTTGGCTTCCCGCTTTTCTGTCATTTCTTCCTCGCGCGCGTATATAGTGGCTAAACGCAGAAACAACCTACACCTCCCGCACCTCTTACACCTAAAACGAAGAAACTTAGGTGTAGGAGGTGTAGGAGGTGCTGGATAAAAAGGCGTTAAGCTACTATATATATAGGCATAGTATTAAGGTGCAGGCCAATTGGTCGCTACGGAAGTTCCATAGGATGCTACGGAAGTTCCATAGGATGCTACGGAAGTTCCGCAGAACCATAGGGAGCCTTCGTACAAGCAGAGGGACTATCGTTTTTCGGCAATCTTGCGGAAGCTCTGGAGCTTTTCGCCGAAACAGAGGTCGCCGCAGTCGCCAAAACCGGGCACGATGTACTTCTGCGCATTCATGCCCTGGTCGATGCAGGCACACCAGATGGTGGAGTCGTCGGGCAGTGCCTCCTTGACCACCTCAATGCCCTCAGGGGCAGCGATGATGCAGCAGACATGAATTTTCTTGGGCTTGCCCGACATCAGCAAAGCCTCGATCGCAGCAGCCATCGAGCCACCAGTGGCCAGCATGGGGTCTGCGATGATGAGTGTCTTGTTCTTCACGCTGGGAGCAGCGATATAGTCGGCCTGGATGCCCACCTCGGTATGCTCACGGTTGATATACATACGAAAGGCGGAGACATAGGCATTGTCAGCATGGTCAAACATATTGAGGAAGCCCTGGTGGAAAGGCAGTCCGGCACGCAGCACAGTGCCCAGCACGATATCGTCCTTGATAAGCGGTATCTCGGTAGTGCCTAAAGGCGTGGTGACCATCTTCGGCTTGTAGTCGAGCACTTTGGATAGCTCATAGGCCATGATTTCGCCGATGCGCTCCACATTATGACGGAAGAGGAACCGATTTTTCTGGTAGTTCTTGTCACGCAGTTCGGACATGAACTGATTGACGACACTGTTGTGTTCAGAGAAATTGATGACTTTTATCATATCATATAAATGTAAACTATAAACAGCTGCAAAGGTACGAAAAAGCGACGGATAATTGTCAAGTGAACGTGGCAAAAGCATCGTGCAAGTGGTTAATTTTAAATTCTTTAACCTAAAAAAAATTGTGTGCGCGCAAATAAATGCTAAATGGGGGATGATAATTGGGGATAAATTCGTAACTTTGCAGCCGATTAAGAAAATCGACAAGGATAATTTCATCAATTAAAACAATAAATAAGTAATTATGGCAAAGTTAGATTTGACTCAGTATGGCATCACGGGCTCTACCGTGATTGCCCACAATCCATCGTATGAGTACCTCTATGAGGAAGAGACAAAGGCTGGTCTCGAGGGTTACGACAAGGGCGTTAACACCGAGCTGAACGCTGTGAACGTGATGACTGGTATCTATACCGGCCGTTCACCTAAGGACAAGTATATCGTTGACGATGCCCAGAGCCACGACAAGGTATGGTGGACTACTGAGGAGTATAAGAACGACAACCACCCCATGAGCGAGGAGGTTTGGGCCAAGGTGAAGGAGATTGCCATCAAGGAGCTCTGCAACAAGGAGCTGTACGTAGTCGACGCTTTCTGCGGTGCCAACGAGGCTACCCGTCTGGCTGTGCGCTTCATCGTGGAGGTCGCCTGGCAGGCTCGCTTCGTGAAGAACATGTTCATCCAGCCCACCGCTGAGGAACTGGAGAAGTTCGAGCCCAACTTCGTGATCTACAACGCCTCGAAGGCCAAGGTTGAGAACTACAAGGAGCTGGGTCTGAACTCAGAGACTTGTGTTGCCTTCAACACCACTTCTCGTGAGCAGTGCATCATCAACACCTGGTACGGTGGTGAGATGAAGAAGGGTATGTTCTCTATGCAGAACTACTACCTGCCCCTGCAGGGTATCGCTTCGATGCACTGCTCTGCCAACACCGACATGGA
>ODAI012981699.1_pt1 | contig 18573 bp, 11 predicted proteins | sample 1539321 | NCBI WGS metagenome assembly ODAI01 (sample SAMN02144231, study PRJEB22623) | gut metagenome | biome: sheep rumen | host: Ovis aries | place: New Zealand
CATGGAGTATAAGAGCCAGCGCCTGTTCCGCGACGCCCGCATCTTCTCTATCTACGAGGGTACGACGCAGCTGCAGGTGGTCGCTGCCATTCGCTACATCACCAACGGCACCATGCTGAACAACATCAAGGACATGCTGGCCGGTATGGAGGTCAGTGGTTTTGCCGCTGACTTGAAGGCCCGCATCGAGCGGCTCAGCCCCGTCTATGAGGAGGCCCTCGCCAATGTGAAGGCCCTCGACAGTCAGGATGCCCACGACTTCCTGGCCCGCCGTCTGTACGACATGACCGCCGAGCTGGTGATGTCGCTGCTCATCGTCCGCGATGCCGCCAAATGCCCCGAACTCTTCCAGAAGAGCGCACAGGTATATGTGCGCATGACCGAGGAGGATGTCTGCGGCAAGGCTGCCTACATCAAGAACTTCCATGTGGAGGATCTGGACTACTTCCGTCAGGCACAGGCAGAACAAGAAGAGGCATAAGGCATGAGAAAGAGGCTCCTTACGGCAGCCATCCTGGTTGCTACGGCCATGGCCGCCACGGCCCAGAGCTACGAGACACGCTACGAGCGCCCGGTCCACGACGTGATGAACGACGTGGCCAGGCGCTTCGGCGTTCGTTTCAAGTTCGACGGCAATGTGGACACCGTGGGCAAGCGGCTCACTTACGCCGACTTCCGCGTGCGTCCCTACTCGCTGGAGATGACGCTCGACAACATCTGCAAGCACTTCGACTGGAACTGGTGGAAGCAGTCGGGCAACCTGTATAAAATCAAGCTTTACGAATATCCGCGACGGCATGAGCAGGAGGGCAAGATGATGCTCGACTACTTGTCGTCGCTATACCACAACAAGGCTGAGTGGGAGGCACGGCGCGACTCGCTGCGCCGCGAGGTGCGGCAGCGGCTGGAGCTGGATGCCTTCCTTGACTCGTGTGTCCTGCTGAAAGACAAGCGCGGCAACATCGTCCGCGACAAGCAAGGACGGCCGGAACGGCCCGTCACGCTGTCGAAGATTCGCAAGCACGACGGCTATACCACACAGAACATCTGCATCGAACTGACGCCGGGCCAGCACCTCTTCGGCACCATCTATGCCTCGACGAAGAAGGGCAAACACGCACTCATCGTATGCCCCGACGGCCACTGGCCCATGCGCTACCGCAAGGACGAGCAGCAGCGGCTGGGCACGCTGGCACGCATGGGGGCGGTCTGCGTGGACTTCGACCTCTACGGATGGGGCGAGAGCGCACAGGAGGTGGGCGCCGAGGCGCACCATACCAGCAGGGCGCACGTCTATCAGGCGGCCTGCGGCTACATCCTGCTCGACTGGATGCTCAGCCACCGCAACGACATCGACCCGCAGCGCGTGGGCGTGATGGGCGGCTCGGGGGGCGGCACACACACGGTGCTGCTCTCGCTGCTCGACGAGCGCGTGACGGCATCGGCACCGGTGGTACACCTGGCGTCGCACTTCGACGGCGGATGCCCGTGCGAGAGCGGCAAACCGGTACAGCTGAGCGGCGGCGGCACGTGCGAACCGGAACTGGCTGCCGTGATGGCTCCGAAACCGATGCTCATCGTCAGCGACGGCGGCGACTGGACTTCGTCGGTGCCCACGCTGGAGTTTCCCTTCCTGCAGCGTATCTATGCGTTCTACAATGCCAAGGACCGCGTGCGGAATGTACACCTGCCGAACGAGCGGCATGACTTCAAGGAGAACAAGCGGCAGGCGGTCTATGACTTCTTCATCGATGTCTTCGCGCTCGACCGCGCCATGCTCGACGAGAGCAAGATTGAGATAGAGCCCGACGAGGCGCTGAAATCGCTCTACAAGTAAGCAAAAAAAACAACATGAGACGACAACTGACTTCACTACTGCTCCTGGCAGCAGCAGCCCCGCTATTGGCACAGGAGACCCACTACCACCGCTCGCTGCGCGGCGAGGACACCGGCTACGGACTGGTGGTGGAGGCTCCGTTCAGCGGAGGCCCGGGCATGTACTGGTCGCGCGTGCGCAACGTCGATGACGTGGCCATCTACCGGGAGAGTCCTGAGGACTCGATAGCCCGCCGCAACGACTTCAAGCGACTGTGCCAGCTGGCCTACGACGCCTGGGACAAGAGCGACTACTACCGCACCATTCTCTACGGCGACAGCGCGCTGACACGCCGTTACCACACCCCGGAGCTGTATTTCTTCATGGCCGTTTCCTACGAGCAATACAGCGACTACAAGAATGCCGAGAAATACTACAAGAAGTCTCTCAAGGCGGGCTACGTGCCGGCCATACAACCCTACAAAGCCTTCAAGCAGCACAAGAAGGAGCTGAAGGCGGCACGGCGGAGGAAATAAGGACGGAGCACAGTGTAGCAGGCTCTTCCGAGAGAAAGACTATACAGACAAGAAATGGAGTCCGACTATGCAGCGGACTCCATTTCTTTGTTCTAACCTATCCTACTTCTTTTCCAGATAAGCATACGGCCAAGTGTACAAGTTAGCCACCTGTCCTGAATAGCCGCCCGTGGTGTAGGCGATACGGAATCCGTAATAGCCATAAGCTGTCTTGTCGTAAGCATCATTGACGTCGAAGTTCCAGAACTGGACACCATTTTCATCCTTGGCAAACGGAGCCACGATGGCAAAATTCGCATTGTTGACACGCCCGTATGAGCTTGCAGAGATATTCAGGCGTAACACATAGCCTATCAGGCTGTATTGCTCACCGTTGTATGAGCCATCTCCCTCAATGGTACAGAGGTTGTTGATGGTCATTGTACCAGCCTCGACATCCACCTTGACAGGGATGATCAGCTTCTTCTCAGCAAACTCGCCATCGACAAAACGGATCTGCCAATTATCGCCCTCTACTTGTTCAAGCGTGACATTGATACCATTCCATTTTGACGAACTGTAATAGTACAGATAGTAGTCGCCCTTCATCTTCTCTGCAGGCGAAACTTGAGCTTCCTGGACGATGGTAGTAGTCTTAGTGGTTCCGCTGGCCACACAGGTTATCACACCTGTACGACTCTGGAATAGTTCGTTCTTTTCAACTTTGATGATGGCCTGATTGCCCTCGACGCTGACCTTGATCCACTCTACATCGGAGGTGATAGTAAACGGCACATTCGACTTGGTATAGAAAGTGAAAGAATCGCCGTCACGGTCTGCCTGTATCTGAGGAAGCCCCTCAAAGATGAAATCAACGCCCAACTGCTGTACAACGATATAGGCTGTCTCGGTGAGCGACCTGATGGTCAGACGGGCTGAACGGCCCTGCACACTGGTATTTGCAGCAGCAGACACGGTGATGGCATTGCCAACTACAGAAGTGCTTATCCAACTGGCCGTACACTCCACACCCGTCACGCCGTTCGGGGCTGCCACCACCACCGAACCGGTACCGCCTTGAGGGTCGAACTGTACGTCTGCGCTGACAATCTGTATGGTTTTCTCAGAAGCATAGGGATTTTCGGTATCGTCGCTACAAGCAGTAACGGCAGCCAGCAAACCCATGACTGACAATAACATAAATAGCTTTTTCATATCCTGTTAGTTTTTAGTAAATGTAAGTGGTATGATGCGGGCTCCGCCACCCAGATAATACTCTGCAGTAACGGCACCTAAACGCGTGCCTGCAGAATTGAACACGTAGGGGATGAAGCCCAGCACGGGATGACCGCTCCACTGACCTCGGTCAGTCCATAAATAAGTCTGACGGGCTTCATTCCAAATAGCGCGCATACCATAGGAAGTGGTGTAGTTGACGCTACCGGCAGCAACATCCCAGTTGGCAGCCAAGATATAGTTGCCGTCTTCAAGCGTCGTGATGCGCTGGCAGCTCCAGTCTATCGTACCCAGTGAGCGGTTATAGACCAGCGTCAGGTCGTAGGTGGGATTGAGATTCTTCATGCGTATGTAACGCTTGTCGCCCACCAGCTCCAGTGTAACAGTAGTTGTCTGAATCTCGCCATTTGCAGCAGCACGGTAGGTCATCGTGAAGTCGCCGCCCCACTCTTCGTACTTCATGTAGCCGGGGGTGCGCTTCAAGGCATAGGACTTCTGGCTACCGTTGGAAGGCGTCATCGTTTCTGAGGCCAAATTGACTGTAAAGAAATCGGTATAGACACCATCGACCATCAACGGCTTATACAAACGCATGCCGGTATTGGTAAAGCAGAAAGCCACGCTCCGCTCGCTGTCGGTACCGGGGTTGAGCACCAGCTGCTTGTAATCCAGGTCGAAAGCGACGGGAGTGTCAACACCGTTGATGTTGACCGTGGAAGTGGAGAAAATGAAATCATCGCTCAGATTAGCCAACTGAGTGAGGTAATCGACAGGCTCGACATTCAAGGCCCGAAGATACATGATGTTCTGCGACTTTTTGCCATGCAGCTTGATTTTGTCAAGTCCGACGCTGTCAACCACAAACTCGAAGTCGCCTCTCATGGCCTGATACCAAGCCGAGGTGTTGCGAGGGGTGGAGAAATAGTGGATGGCATCGTTGTACGTGTCGAACGTGAGCACAGGGCCGTAGTCGTTGGTGACCTTATAGTCGCTGGCATCCTCGACAATGATACTGGGATCGGAAGCCGTCTTCTCGTCTTCCTCCTTCAAACGCCAGGCGGTCACCTTGCCGTTTTCAAACTTAAGCACAATGGGGTAGCCACCATAATATTGCTCTTCCCTGGGATAATAGTCCATGACCCAGAGTCTCTGATTGTTTACCAAAGCTGTCTGTGCATTTTCCACAGCCTTCTGAAGGCGTAACGAAGAGGCTTCGCTGAACACGTCGTCCTGATCGTGCAGACAGGACTGCAACAGAAGTGCGGGCAGTGCTATGAGCAGGTATAATATAACTTTTTTCTTCATACTCTTTTTCCCTTTCTGATTAGTAAATAGTAAGGTCGGTTAAGTCAACGTTGTGGTTGGCCACATCGTCCTGCCGCTTCAGGATTTCTGCACGCAGCTCATCCAGATCGACGTTCCAACTCTTTTTCATGTAGTCGCGAACAATACTCAGCTTTTGTTCCAGCAACTGGCGTCCGGTCTTTCCGTTAGCATTGGTGGTGGCTGCAGCCTCCTGCATCCAAGCTTCCCACTGGTCGGCCGAATTGGTAATGTAGATAGACATGATCTCGGCAAAGTCCTCGCGGTCTTCCTTCTGCGAATAGGCAGAGATATAGCCACGGCCCAGGAAGTCGGTATTGTTAGGAGCCTCGTTCCAGGTGTCGGCTACGTAGGAGTCGGAGGTAATCAGCTTGAATCCTGTAGAGTAGGGCTGTGTCTGGTTCAGGATATGGGTGAACTCGTGGTGGATGGTCTTCAGATAGTAGTGGTTCAGATTCTTGATGACATCGGAGCCATGCTCGAAAGTGAACGAGCCATAAGACCTCTTTCCCTCGACAATGGGCGTCAGGTAGCGTGTTCCCAAGAGGAAAATCTTCTTGCCGCCCTCAGCAGTACCCAGTGTGAACGAGCCGTTGTTCTTGTAACGCCACTCGCCGGTGAAGAAGAAGAGCTTGGGGAAGTTGTTCCTGGTGAAGTCGATGCCGGCAGTATTGTCGTATGCCTCAATACAGCAATACTTCAGGATATGCGCCAGGATATTGGCATCCTCGATGCGCGAGGGCACTTCGTAATAGCTCAGGCTCGACTCGTTGTCCTCGTAGCGATACTTGATTTGGATATTGTACGGGTCGAGAAAATTGACGGTGAGCCACCTGTCCAGGTCGTTCTCGACAGCGGTTGTCTTGTCGGCCACAATGACGCTCTGCGAACTCAGCTCGTCTTCGGAGCAGGCCGTCATGCCAAAGCCCACGGACAGTAGCAATAATAATGTATAAAATATGTTCTTTTTCATACTGCTTTCGTTTTAAATGTTTCATGTATTAACGCGGATTGGCCTGCATGCCACCATTGCGTACCTTCTGCGGAATCTGCACTGCACGGCGGGGGTCATCGACGCGCAGCCAGTCAATAATCTTCACAGGATTACCGTTGGCTCCGCAAACACGGCGCGGAATCTCGATGCCGTAGCGCTTGATATCGAACCAGCGGAAGCCGAAGTGCATCTTGTCAAGACGGCGGAAGCCGAGCAGACACTGCAGCATGCACTCCTGCGTGCTGCCCTCTGCATCAATGGCGAACTTCGGGTGCAGGTGCTTCTTGATGGTCGATGCAATGCCTTCGGGGTCTTCGTCAGTGACCTCATACGAATAGATCACATTGTTATAGAAGTCGGTGATGAGTTCCGGGGTCAGCGTCACATTGGTATTCAGAATGTTGTGCATCCACATGTCCATATCGGTGGCTGCCGACTCGAAGCGTCTTTTCATAATCTTTGCTTCGGCACGGTTCAGCAAGCACTCGTCGGTGGTGAATACAGGATATACCGAAGAGTTATAGCCGATGCCGGCCACAGGATCGGTATATTCAAACAAACGGGGCAGACGATAGAATATGGTATAGATGTTAGCACCCGAGAAGTTGCCATAGCGGTCCTTCCAGTAATAGGTTGCACTGCTCTGACTACCGTCAATCCAGATGTTGGGAGCACCCATATCCTCATGATTGGCGATATAAGGCACGTGTGCATACTTCTTGGCCGTACTCGTGTTGGCCAGTACCGTACCGGGATTGCTTCGCGTAGTAGCTATAAGCAGGTTGGCAGGCTCGTTGGCATTCACGTAGAGGTTGGTCTTGGCATCATAGTAGGCAGAACCCTGTCCGATGTCGGCCAGTGCCTGATAGTCGCGCAGCATCGTGGCAGGGGTAGATCCCAAGCAGAGGTCAGCATAACGGATGGCCTCGTCCCAGCGCTCGTAGTAGAGATAGAAACGTGCTGCGAAAGCGTAGGCTGCCTGCTCGTTGAAGTGATACTTGGGAATGCTCAGATGGCTGTCGCCGACCAACGGCAGAGCCATTTGTATGTCGCGGTCTATCTTGGCGTAAAGCTGCGCCATCGTTCCGCGGTCTTCGTGCGGATTCAATTCGGTGACGGGCTTCTCAATATAAGGTATGCCGAGCTGTATGTCTGCATCCTGGCTGCTATAGGCCATACAGAACTCGTTGGCCAGCATGAAGTGAGCGTAGGCTCGTGCCAACAGTGCTTCTGCCTTGATTTCGTTCGTCCGCAGAGTGGCTCCGTTCTTGCTCAGCTCCTCAACAGCCTCAAGGGCATAGTTTGCATTGGCAATAGCCTGATAGCCGTTCGACCAAATGTTCTCCGGCGACTCGTTGTTACTCTCCTTGATGTCTGCCCAGCTCCACACTTCATCGTAGTAGCGGGTAGTATAAGGATTGTCCTCCATATACATGTCGTGGTTGTCGCTCATGAACTCATTGATCTGAATGAAGGCTGTTCGCGGATAAGCCTCGACAAGTATCTTCTCGGCCTTCAGTTCGCTGTCAATTTCTGTGCGGCTGTCGGGCGCTTCATCCAGGAAGTCATCGCACGATGCCAACATCAGTGGTGCAGCGACCGCCAGTGAAATATAAAATAGCTTGTTGGTTTTCATATTCAAGTCCTTTCGTGTTAGATTCCAAGTCGTAATGTAAGTGTAAACTGCTTAGGCATAGGCGATGCCACGCCACCGGTGTTGAAGAACTCCGGGTCCTGACCGTTCAGCTTCTTGTCGGCATAAATCAGGAAGAGGTTGGTAGCCTGTAGCTTCAGTGAGAGGTTGCTCAACTTGAGCGGTTGAATGAGCTTTTTGGGGAACTCATAGCCTATCGATATTTCCTTCATGCGTATGAAGTCGCCCTTGGCAATGCGCTCGTCGCTGTAGTTGTAGGCGTTGTAGGCATAGCTCAAGTGGGTGTCGTTCTGGTTCTGGCGCAAGCTAGCAATAACGGGAACGGTGGTCTGACGCTCGTCGCCCGGCACTTCCCAGCGGTTGGCAAACTCTTTCGGCGTAGCCATCAGGTCGGTATAACGACGGCGGAACACGGGGTCGAGACGTACGACATTGCCGAACGAATAAGTGATGAAGACATTCAGCGTAAAGCCCTTCCACTTGAGGATGTTTCCCAGCGAACCGGTATCGGTCGGGTCGGTCGGTCCTTCATACTTCAGGAATCCCAAGAGGTTCGGGTCGCTCTCCTGGAAGTAGATGCCTGTCGTAGAGATGTTGCCGTCCTGGTCGAGGAATGTGGGCAGACCTTCAGCGTTCAGGCCCTTGAACGGGATGGAGAACAGGGCACGCACAGGATAGCCTTCCTTGGCGAAACCGGTTCCGCGCACCAGGTCGATGACGCGTGAGTCGTTCTGCAGGTCTGTAATCTCGTTCTTGGCATGCGAGTAGATGAAGCTGGTGGTCCAAGAGAAGTCCTTCGTCTGAATGTTCTTGGTAGTCAGGCTGAGCTCGACGCCGTGCGACTTCATGGATGCGATGTTACCATAGCGGGTGATAGAACCGCTGATGCCTTCTGTACTGGTCGGGCCTATCAGGTCGTAGTTGCGACGGTTATACCAGTCGAAGGTCACATTGATGCGGTTATTCAAGAATCCCATGTCGAGACCGATGTTCAGCTCGTGCTTCTTCTCATAGGTCAGTTCACTATTACCGGCACTGCTCTGATAGATACTCGACTCCTTGACATCAGCGAACGGACGCCAGGGCGTGCGGCTGCGCAGAATGGCAATGGCATTGCTCACCGACGGGCGGTCGGCGGTCAGCGAGTAGCTGGCTTTCAGCGTGGCATGGCTCCATGTACTGCCGAAGGTCTTCTGGAACCAAGGCTCCTCGTGGGCGTTCCAGGCTCCGGAGACGTTCCACGTGGGCAACCAGCGCGACTGGCGGGTATGTCCTACGCCATTGGTACCTTCATAACGGAAGGTGCCGTTGATGGAGTAGCGTCCTTTATAAGAATAGGTGGCATTGGCAAAGAAAGCGGTACTGCGTGTGCGGCGATTTACCAGCGTATAGTACTCGGTGTTCTGCTCGGCACCCTTCTTGAATGCCTGATAAGCGTAGTTGGCTATCTCGCCCAGCTCGTACTGCATGCCCCAGCCTCTGAACCATGTGGAATGGCGGTCGCTGGAGTTGGCCTCCATACCGGCATAGAGATTGACGATATGGTCTTCAGCAAACACATTATTATATTGGGCCGAAGCACGGAAGTCCCAACCAAACATATTACGGTCGTTGCGCTCGTAGATACCGCCGTCGGGCAGTACGGTGATGGGCAGCTCGTAAATCTTGTCAGGATCAGGGTCTTTGTAGAGGAACGGGTTGTTGTCGCGGATGACCGTCGTTCCCATAGCACGGTAAGCCATTGCCTGGTTCGAGTTGTCGAGAATGAAATGCTCCTGCGAATTGGTAGAGTATTTCACAGCTCCCAGGATGCTCAGTTCAAGCTCGCGGATGGGCTTATAGTCTAACTTCATCTGAGCACGGAAGTCGGTCACACCCAGTTCCATATAGTTATTGTTCAACTCGTGCAGGATGTTGAACGGCGCATAGTTGCGCTGGTAAGTGGTCTGGGGGTCCATCGCCCTCGATGTGTTCAAGGCATAGCTGTAAGGGTTGATGTCGAAGTCGCGCTTCACCTCGCCGTTCACAGCATCCACGTCGCTGCTCAGCGTACCGGGAGCACGCTGCTTGCGGAACGAGGCATTGGCAATCATGTTCAGCGACAGCTGCTTCGAAATCTTGTACGTCGTGTTCAGGTTGGCAGTATAGCGCTGCACTTTCGACTGCTTGTACCATCCGGGATCGAACATGGCCGACAGCGAGGCATAGTATTGCACCTTGTCCGTACCGGCTGTGATGCTGACCGAGTGGTTGTGCATGATGCTGTTGGAGAAGAGTTCCTCAAACCAGTTGGTGTTGCGGTACTCGGCATCGCGCAGATAAGACGCCCTGGCTTCCGGCGTGTTGGCCAGCATGAACTGCTGGCTGGCAGCGTCGTAGGTATTTATCAGCTCGTACATCTTGCCATATACACCGTAGTCACTCTGATTGGCTACATCCGAATAGTTGAGATAGCCTTTCTGAGCCAGTTCCTGATAGATGGCCATCTGGTCCTGCGAATTCATGATGTTGAACGTAGAATAGCTTGGACGCAGGCGCATGGTGAACTCACCCGTATAGCTAATCTTTGCCTGTCCGGCCTTACCCTTCTTCGTGGTGACGACAATCACACCGGCCATTGCGCGCGCACCATATATAGAGGTGGCGGAACCGTCCTTCAGAATCTGGAACGACTCGATATCGTCGGCGTTCAGTCCGGCAATGGCACTCGAAATCAGCGTGGACGCATCGCCCGACGACAGCTCATCGGCAGACACCTCAACCACATCTTCCATAATCACGCCGTCAACCACCCACAGCGGTTTCGACGAACCGTAGATAGAGGTGGCACCACGCACGCGGATTTTCGGAGCCGTACCGAACGTACCACTGACGTTCTGCACGCTGACACCGGCGGCACGGCCTTCCAGCGAGCGGGAGATATCAGCAATACCGTCAATCTTGGCCTCGCCGGCATCCACCTTTGTGGTAGAACCCGTGAACAGTCGCTTGTCCATCTTCTGCATACCCGTCACGACGACCTCCTCCAGCTCGGCGCTGTTCTGCATCACTACGCGCATGCCGTTGCGGGGCGTCACGGTCTGGGTGTCCATACCGATGTAGCTAATCACAATCTTCTTGCCTGCCGGCACGCTCAGCGCGAAGTGTCCGTCGGCATCCGTCACCGTACCCGATTTCTGTCCCTGCACCATGACGCTGGCGCCGATAATCGGCTCACCGTCCTCTGCAGAGACCACCGTTCCGGTAACTCTTGTCTGGGCCAGTGCCATTCCTATACTGAGGAAGAGGCAGGCCAAAAACATAGTTAGTCTTTTTTCCATAAACACGCTCTTAATAGGTTTGATAAGTTAAAATAGTTGTTTCATGATAGTGTTCACATGGCCTAAAAAGGCCGCTTGGTTATTAATTTATGTTGCAAAAATACGACATTTTCCGTTAAAATCCAAATAAAATTAAGAAAAATTGCTGAAAATCGTGCTTTTTGTAACAAAACCTTGCCATGGACTACTCGAAGACGGATACGGGACTCCCCACCCTACAGCCAGACAAGCCCATGCACGTCAGCACCATCCTGGCACTGACAAAATGCCGTTTTTACTGACGAATCACTTTCTTTTTGGCACGAAACAAGCTACTTGCATCAATAAAAAGACGTTTTTTGAACATTTTTTGCACTTTTATTTGTTTTTTTACATTGAATTATTTATCTTTGCCCCCGATTTTGTATAAAACGTCCGGCACTACGCTTCTATGTGCAAACCGGCCTACAGTATGATGTGAAAAGAAATGTCTATTTAATTTAATATTGTACAACGAGAGAGAATTTATGAAAAAAAGACTAACTATGTTTTTGGCCTGCCTCTTCCTCAGCGTAGGAATGGCACTGGCCCAGACAAAGGTTACCGGTACCGTCATCTCGCAAGACGACGGTGAGCCTATCATCGGCGCCTCCGTGCTCGTGGTGGGAACCAACACCGGTACAGTGACCAACGCTGACGGTCGCTTCGAGTTGACCGTCCCCGCAGGCAAATCGACCCTGCGCATCACCTACGTGGGTATGGAGCCCATCGAGGTGAGTGCCCGCGCCAACATGCGCATCATGCTGACCAGCGACCAGAAGGCCCTGGACGAGGTGATTGTCGTGGCCTACGGTACGCAGAAGAAGTCAGCCTTCACCGGTTCTGCCGCTGTGGTAGGTTCCGACGAGATTAGCAAGGTACAAGTGACCAACGCAGTGGATGCCCTTCGCGGTAAGGCTGCCGGTGTGCAGATTACCACGCTCTCGGGTGCCCCCGGTTCTACACCGACCATTCGCATCCGTGGTGTCAACTCTATCTCGGCCAAGAGCGACCCTCTGATTGTGCTTGACGGGTCTCCCTTCGACGGTTCGCTGAACGACATCAACCCCAACGACGTGGAGTCAATGTCGGTACTGAAGGACGCTGCCTCTACAGCTCTGTACGGTGCTCGCGGTGGTAACGGTGTAATCATGATTACCACCAAGGGTGCCAAAAAAGGCACTGGTGCCACCGTCACCGTTGATGCCAAGTGGGGCGGCAACCACCGTGCTACTCCTATGTATGATGTCATCGACCATCCTGCAGGCTACTATGAGACCTGGTATCAGGGTCTGTACAACAACGCCATCAACAAGCAAGGCATGAACCCCATGCAGGCTTGGCAGTATGCCAACCAGGCCATGTTTGCCAACGGTCAGGCCGGTTCACTGGAGTATAATGTCTATAACGTGCCCCAGGGCCAGTATCTCATCGGCACCAACGGCAAGCTGAACCCCAACGCCACGTTGGGCAACGTGGTGAACGGCCACTATCTGACCCCGGACAACTGGAACGACGCCATTTACAAGAATGGCTTGCGCCAGGAATACACCGTGACTGCTACCGGCAGCACCGACAAGGCCACGTTCTACGGCTCTGTCAACTACCTGTCGAACGAAGGTATCACCACCAACTCCGACTACAAGCGTTTCACCGGACGACTGAAGGCAGATTACCAGGTGAAAGAGTGGTTGAAGATTGGCGGAAGCTTCCAGTATGCACACTTCGACCGCAACTACCTCGGCAACGACGGTGAGAGCGGCAATTCCGGCAACATCTTTTCCTTGGGCTACATTGCTCCTATCTATCCGCTGTACATCCGCGATGAATATGGAAACATCGTCTATGACGAAAACTCGAAGATGGTGCGCTACGACTACGGCGACCGTGCCTCGATGGGCCTGGTTCGTCCTTACCTGAGCCAGTCGAACCCTGTTTCTGCCAACCAGCTGGACAAGAACAACCAGGAGGGTAACCTCATCAACGCAACAGGTACTGCCGAGCTCCGTCTTCCCTACGGATTCACCATTACCTCTATCAACAATGTCTATATGCGCGAATGGCGTTATACCAACACCACGAACCCCTTCTTCGGACAGTATGCCAACCTGAACGGTCAGGTATCGAAGGAGCACGACCGCTACTGGACCTACAACCTGCAGCAGCGTGTCAACTGGAAGCACCTCTTCGGCAAGCACGACGTGGAGCTGATGTTCGGCCACGAATACTACCGCAAGCGCGACTATTATCTCGACTACTATAAGAACAACCAGTATTCGCCCGAGAACGACGAGCTGGCCGGTGCCGTGGTTGCCGGTTCCGGTACTTCTTACCGCAACGACTACAACACCGAGTCATGGCTCGGACGCGCCATGTACAATTTCGACGAGCGCTACTTCGCCCAGGCCAGCATTGTTTATCAGGCCTCTTCACGCTTCGCCCCCGACAGTCGCTGGGGTACGTTCTGGAGCTTTGGTGCCGGCTGGCTCATCAACAAGGAGAAATGGTTCAACGTCAAGTGGGTCGATGAACTGAAACTGAAGGTTTCCTACGGTGAGAACGGTAACGACCAGATTGGCGACTATCGCTACATCAACTATTACAATATTGTCAACTCTAACGACAATGCTGCTCTGGTGCCTTATTCAAAGGGTAACCCCGACATTTCGTGGGAGAAGAACGCCAAGTTCAACGTCGGTATCGACTTCTCGTTCTGGAACGGTCGTCTGAGTGGTGGTTTAGAGTATTACTCGAACAAGACCAAGGACATGCTGTCCTACTTCACGCTGCCTGAGAGCTTCGGTTTCGGTGGCTACTATGCCAACATCGGCGACATGCGCAACAACGGTTTCGAGTTCCAGCTGAACGGCGACATCATCCGCACCAAGGACCTCAACTGGAGTGCATACGTCAACCTGACCACCAACCACAACGAGGTGACCCGTCTGCCTGAGGAGCGCAAGACACAGTGGACTGCCGACGGACAGCACAACGGCTACCGCTCGGGCAACTTCTTCTACACCGAGGGTGAGTCGCGTTACTCCTACTATACCCGCAGCTATGCAGGTGTTGACCCCCTTACGGGTGAAGCCATGTGGTACAAGTACATTTACCAGCAGAAGCCCGACGGCAGCGGCAACGTGCTCGATGCCAACGGCAATCCTGTTGTGGCCGGTATCGGCACCACCAAGACCTACTCTGAGGCCGACTACTTCATCGTCGATGACGTGCTGCCCGATGTCTATGGCGGCTTCGGCACCAGTGTCAACTGGAAGGGCATTGACTTCTCCGTCGATTTCCAGTACCAGTTGGGCGGTAAGGTTTACGACGGTCAGTATGCCCAGCTCATGGGCTTGGGTTCTTCCGGTGGCTATGGTTTGCACACCGACCTGCTCGGTGCTTGGTCGCTTGCCAACCCCACTTCCGACATTCCCCGCATCCAGTACGGAGACACTTACATGAACGGCGCTTCCGACCGCTTCCTGACCAGTGCTTCTTATCTCTCATTACAGAACATCACGTTAGGCTACACCTTGCCAAAGAGCATCACCTCGAAGATTGGCATCCAGAAGGTACGCTTCTACGCCGTTGCCGACAACGTATGGGTATGGTCTAAGCGCCAGGGTCTCGACCCGCGCCTCTCTATCACCGGTGAAGACGGTCAAGGTTACTACTCGCCCATCCGCACTATCTCCGGCGGTGTCAGCGTAACGTTCTAAAGGTTAACATTTACAAGGAAAACAAACACAGATTACGATATGAAAAGATATATCAAATCATTGATGACGGTAGGCCTCTTCTCGCTGGCACTGGTGAACACCAGCTGCATCGAGGAGACAGAGCCTACGCAATATGCCACTCAGGATCAGGCCGAGCGCTCATCGTCTGCCACAAAGGCACAGGCTATGGCTATCCCGGCACAGTTTGGTGCTATGGACGATGACTACGTTGACAACTACACTTGGCACGCCCCCTTCGGCTATCCGGCCATGATGATTATCCGCGACATCATGGGCAACGACATGGGCTTCCCCACCAGCAGCTATGCCAGCCACTTCTATCGCTTCGGCTCCTGCCAGAACCTGGGCGGTCAGTATATTTATGCCGCTTATATCTGGACATACTACTATAAGCTGATACAAACCGCCAACTCGGTTATCAGCGTAGTGAAACCCGAGACGGCCAGCTCCGACCAACTAGGCTATCTGGGTGCTGCCTACGCCGTACGTGCCTTGGCCTACCTTGACATTGCCCGCATGTACGAATTTCTGCCCAATGAGATGACCACCAGTATCAATGCCGACGGTAACGACGTAGCCGGCCTGACGGTGCCTATCGTCACTCCGACCATGACGGAACAGGAGGCTCGCAACAACCCCCGTGCTACGAAAGCCGAGATGGTGGCCTTCATCCAAAGCGACATCGCCAATGCCAAGACGTACATCAGCCACATTAGCGACCGCATGAACCGAACCCTTCCCGACCTGGCTTGCGTCTATGGTCTGGAGGCTCGCTTAGACCTATGGACAGAGAATTACACAGCTGCTGCCACGGCAGCCCAGAATGCCATCAGTGCTGCCGGCATGTCGCCGCTGTCAGAAGCCGTGGCCTTAGACAAGGCTACAGGCATGAACAGCCCCAGCCAGTTCATGTGGTGTGTCAACCTCGTGAAGGAGAGCAATGCTGTTCAGTCGGGTATCGTCAATTTCACCTCATGGATGTCTAACCAGACTACCTTCGGCTATACTGGAGCAGCCACTGGTCAGTACATGATTTGCGACAAGAAGTTCTACGACCGTATCTCCAACAGCGACTGGCGCAAGAAGTGGTGGCAGGCTCCCGAGGGTTCGTCACTGCGCGACCAGAGCGAGAAGAACCATATCGAGTACCTGACAGCCGACGACCAGGAGGGGCTGCCTGCCTATGCTGCCATCAAGTTCCGTCCGGGGCAAGGCAACACCGAGGACTATAACGTAGGAACCGCCGTGGCCATTCCTCTGATGCGTGTCGAGGAGATGTACCTCATCAAGGCCGAAGCCGAGGCCCACAGCAATCCTTCCACCGGTCTGGCTACGCTGACCGATTTCATGAAGACGTATCGTAACCCCTCTTATAGCTCTGTTGCTGCCAGCGAGGCCGACGTGATAGACGAGATTATCTTCCAGAAGCGTGTCGAGCTGTGGGGCGAGGGTCAGATATTCTTCGACTACAAGCGTCTGAACATGAGCGTGAACCGAGGCTATACCGGAACACCTTTCTTCAACCTGCTGCGCCTGAACACCAACGGTCGCCCGGCATGGATGAATCTGGTCATATCCGTTAGTGAATATCAGGACAATCAGGCCGTCAACCACTGGAACAACCCAGACCCCTCTGATCTTTATACACCGTGGACGGAATAATAAACCCAATTTAAAAACAGAAGAACAATGAACAAAATATTTAAGAGCGCACTGACAGCTATTGCAGCCATCGTTGGGTTGTCAATGACTTCATGTACCGACAAATATGAGTACAATCCCGATACCACTTCGGGCCAGCAGGTTTATTTCGACCAAGTGGCTGGCGGCAAGGTGGCACTGTCGCTGGATGCCAGCTCATTCGACGTGAACGTGATGCGTGTCAACGCCGATGCTCCTGCTACGTTTAATGTTACCAGCACCGACGAGTCCGGACTGTTCACCATTCCCAGTACGGTGTCGTTCGCTGCCGGGTCAAACACTGCCGCCTTGACCATTGGCTATGACCCCACCAAATTGGTGTACGACGACTTCAAGACGATAGAACTGACCATCGAAGATCCTGCCAACACGACACCCTACGGAATCTCGAAGCTGAGCTTTCAGGCCGGTGTTCCCTCGCCGTTCGTCACCATCGGAAAGGCGAAGTTCATGGACTCATGGATGTTCGACGACGTTACGTATTTCGACGTAGTTCTACAGCAGAACGAGATTAATCACGACATCTACCGCATCGTCAACCCCTACGACGAGATTCTTGTGGACGGCGGCTATACGGCCAGCAATGTCAAAAAAGGTCCGTCGGAATATCTCACCTTCCAGATTCGCCATGCAGGTGAAGAGGTAGGCGGTGCTGTGTTGACCCAAGAGGGCTTGGTGACGTTTGAGCCGTTCCGCACCGGATATTATATCCCCAGCTACGATAACGGCGAAGCCGACGGTGAGGTATGGGGATTCCACGTATCCAACGAACAGTTCCATGAGAGCTGGCACGTGGAGGCTGCTTACCTGAAGAGCTACGTCATGGCATACAAGGAAGACGGCACGCCCGGGCAGATAGCACTGGCTCCCTGGTACTACATCATCGGCCTTGGCGGATGGAACCAGACTCAGCAGGATCGTCAGATAGAGATTATCTTCCCCGGATTCACACCTTCCGACTTCTCGTCTGAGCTGACCTATAACGGTATCTTCACCAATCCTGACAACGAAGTGTTTGCCGTAGGCGACCTGACGTTGGGAGCAGATGCCGAGACGGTGAAAGCCATCGTGATGAGTGCCGACGACGACGCTGAAGCTGTGGCAGACGCCATCGCTGCCGGCGACCTGGAGGCATACGATGTGAAAGCCGGCAGAATCGAGGTGCCCATTACCGAGGGTCTGACGGGTAAACTTCAGCTCATTGTGGTCGTCATCGACGGCGAGAAGGTGAAGTCGGTGTCTGCTGCCCCCTTCGAATACTACGGCGGCGGTGGCAACCCCTGGCAGTCGCTGGGTGTTGGCTACCTGACAGATAACTTCTTCATCGTCAACTTCTACAAAAACCAAGAGACAGAAGAAATCTGGACTCCGCAGACGTACGAAGTGGAGATTTACGAGAACACCGACGAACCGGGTGTCTATCGCATCATCAATGCCTTCGAGGGTGCCATGAAACTCATAGCCGGCGAAGCATATACGGACTACTATGAGCCCAGCAACATGGAAATCAATGCTGCCGATGCTCAGGGTGTCTATTTCTACGCACAGCCCGTTGGCTATGGCGGTCAGACTGTCTCAAGCTATGGCGGCTACCTCATCGGTTCCGGAAAGGCTACCTTCGACCAGCTGAAGCAAATCGGCGGATACCTGGGTACACTGGAGAACGGTGTCATCACACTGCCACAGATTCCGTATTACGACGAGAACGATCAGCCTACCGGAGAATACTATCAGGGCGTAAGAAATACTTCGTCGGGGCTGCGCTACGCCGGATGGATGGACGACGGCATCGAGTTCAAGGTGGTGCTGCCCGGTGCTGCCGCTTCAGTGAAAGCTAAGTATGCAAGCAAGGCACGCGCTGCCCGCTTTGAGAACAGGCTGAAAGCATACAGCCTGCGCGAGAACAGCAAGCAAGCCAAACTGGTGAAGGGCAAGGTCAACAGAAAGTTCATTGGGCCAAAAACCAGAAAGCCCATTCAGCGCAGATAATATTCTGACAGCTTATGAAGAGGCGCGAATCTCCATTCCGAGGTTCGCGCCTCTTTCCTGACTTCGGCGATGCGTCACCAAAATGTGTGTTTTTACCTCATTTCTATTATCATTCCATTTGTGGAGAGGCCACTGGTTTCCGCCAGTGGCCTCTCCACGAAAATTACTCATTGCTCCACGAAAATTACTCATTGCTCCACGAAAATTAGTAGCCTCTCCACGAAAATTACTCATTGCTCCACGAAAATTAGTGGCCTCTCCACGAAA
>ODAI013732489.1_pt1 | contig 18573 bp, 17 predicted proteins | sample 1539321 | NCBI WGS metagenome assembly ODAI01 (sample SAMN02144231, study PRJEB22623) | gut metagenome | biome: sheep rumen | host: Ovis aries | place: New Zealand
AGGTGTTAAGAAAAATGGTGAAGTTAGAATTCAAGGTTTCGGAACTTTCAAAGCTTCTAAGAGAAAGGCTAGAGAAGGTGTTAATCCTCAAAATCCTTCTCAAAAAATTAAGATCCCTGCTATGAACGTTGTTACTTTCAAGGCTGGTTCTGAATTTAAAGCTGCTGTTAAATAGTATTTTAAACAGTAATATAAGAAAACTAGTTATCTTTGCTGATAGCTAGTTTTTTTTATTTGTATTTTTTAAGTTGTTTGTTATAGTATTAAAAAACAAAAAAAATAGTAATGCGTATGGAAAATAAAACTGTTAAACAAGAAGATATGGATCTTCTTTATAGGCTCCGTAAACCTATCTCTTATGCTAAAGCAATTGCAATGGCCGGATTCCAGGCAGAATGCTATAGCAAGGATAAAAAGGAAAAGTTTGAAAAAGCTTCGTTCTTAAAGAAATTATTATGCTATTCTGATACATATCATTGGAAAATTGGATATAATCCTGAAAATAAGAAAAAAGTTCGGATATCAATTGTTCATGATGTGCATAAAGAGCTTGTGTTTAATCTCTATAAAGGTGATTTGCATGGTAATTTTAACCTCTACTTTGATGACGAGGATACCGCATATTCAATTCTTATCAAACCGGTTCATGTTGATGATATAGATTGGAGAAGGCGGCAATATCGTTTTTTGTTTGAATTCTATCCTTATTTTAAAAGAGAAGTTAAGATTCGGAATTTGGAGATTGAGAGTCCTTTAATAATTATTGGACGTTCTCAGGATCGGGCTTTACAGAATTTGGTTGATACTTATTTGTCTTTCTTACGAGAATTAGCCATCGTACTTTAGGAGATATTCAATGAAATATCTCCTTTTTTCATAGATTTTTTGCTTTAAAATATATTTTTATATAAACTTATATTGTTTATTCTATATTTTAAGAATGAAAAAACTTATTGGTATATTATTCTGTTTTCTAATTTTTTTTCTTTCAAATTGTTATGCAGATTTAGCTTGATACACTGTTAAGTCATATGATTGAATTTTTCAAATTACAAATAATTGAGATTTAAATGTTAAAGAAATAATTAAGCTGAATTTTGATTTAAAAAGACACTGAATTTATAGAAATATACCTATTAAATATAGAGTTGATGATTATAGATCCATAGAAACTCCAATTAAAAATATTTCGGTGAGTTGATATAAATATAGTACTGAGATTTCTGATTGATTGTTGAATATAAAAATAGGAGACCCTAATGTTTACTTAATTTGAGAAAAGACTTTTGAAATAAGATATACTATTAAGTGAGCAGTTAGAAGCTTTTCGTGATTTCAATCACTATATCGGAATGTGTCTCCTACAGATTTTAATGCAGATATCCCTAATTTCAATTTTGCAGTTTTATTACCTCATGATGTATCTGATGAATTATTGGATTATTATTGAGTTTTTTGAAAGATTTGATCAAATGGTGGTTTTGAAATGATTAGAAGTTGAAATGTTTTAAGTAATTTAGATCCACTTTTTATTCATGGTGATGAGGCTGTAACAATTTGAGTTAAATTACCTGATTGATATGTAAAAACTAATCTTTATACTGATTTTAATTATACTGAGTATATTATTGATAAAGCTGAGGAAAGTCCTATACTTTTTTTAATAACAATGAAAATATTGTTGGTTTTGATTGTTGTTTTATCTTTCTTTATTTATAAAAAAATAAAACGTCAATTTGAGATTGATAAGTGGCTAAAAATTAGGAATGTTGTTTATTATGATCCACCTAAATGATATTCTCCAATGGATTTAGCTGTTATCAATCAATGGAAAGCTAATTTTACAGTTTTTTCTGTTATGTTGTATAAATGGATGGGTGAATGAAAAATCGATATTGTAAAGGAAGATTCTTGATCGTTTTTTAAAAAAACTAAAATCTATTTTAAAGCTAAAGATTATAAGAAAACACTAAATTCTTTCCCTAAAAACAAGAATTGAACATGGATAAAAGCTAGTCATTTAAAAGGGAAAAGAAATTATTTTACTATAATTGATCCGGAAAAGTCTTTTCGAGAATTTTGTTTTGAAAATGGTTGAGTGTATTATCCAGATATTCCCTTAAAGCGTTCTGAAATTAATCTTTTAAAAAAAATTGCTGATGAATTTTTTTATAGAGTTAATTCGAATTTTGTTACTTGAATCGATGATTTTTATGATAATGTAAGATCAACTACAAGCTGAAGATATTTTTTACACATAGGTTTTAATAAATGAAAAATATCTGAGTCTACATTATTGCTCCCTTTTATTTTTATGTTTTTTATGCTTATATTATCAAAATTTTTATCTTGAAGAATTTTTTTGATAATTTTCGTTTCATCATTTGTTATACTTGTTTTATCTAGAATATTATTCTATTTATATAATAAATTTAAACTAATCCATTCCTTAAAAATTGAGAGACAAAGATTTACTGATAAATGAAAAGAAGTAGTTGAACATCTATTTGGTTTTAAAAAATACTTAATGACGGTTGATGATGCTAGGTTAGAGAGAATGATTAAGGATGACCCTTCATATTTTGAAAAAATATTCCCATATGCTTTAGCTCTTTGAGTTTGAGATAAGTGGATTAAAAAGTGCTTTCCTTTTATTAGAATTAATAAAGATTATCATCCATACTGAATAGAAGAATTTGATTCATGGGATGATTTTAGCAATTCGGTTTCAGCGGCAAGTCTAACATGAACAGCTGCTGTTGCTTCAAGATCATATTCTTCTTCGATTTCTGATTCTTCTTGGTGATCTGATTCATGATGGAGCTGATGAGATTCTTCATCTGGTTGATCAAGTTGATCAAGTTGATGATGATGAGGCTGATGATCGTTTGGTAGTTGGTAATGTATTTGATGTAGCATTGTATCTTAAAAATTAATAGTAAATTTGACAAATTCCTTTATTTACAATATAATTAACTGATAAATTATATTTTTATTTAGTAATTTATAATCATGCCTGAATCAGAAAAGAAAGTATCAGAACTCTCAGAATCTCAAAAAGAAGAGGTTGATTTTGTTGATGCTTTATCAAAATCAAGCGATGGTAAGACTGCGGAAAAGCTTATTAAAGAAAAACTCGACTGAGGTAAATCTGATATCGTTGCAAAAAATTTTAGCAAAATTGAAGACAAAATTAAAGATTCAAGTAAATTAAATTGATATGTTAATAAAATTGAATCTGATTGAAATTTAAAATCATTATCTACTTCAATCAACTCATTAAAAAGTACAGCTGTTATTAGAAATATTATGAAAAAAGTGAGTTCGTCAAACGATTCTGAAGTAGTTAAAGAATTCTCTAAGAGTACTAAAGTTGAAACAATTAACTCTATGGATTCAAACGATGCTAAAAATTATATTAATAATGTTGATAAATTTGGTTGTCTTCAAAATATCGCTAATTGATTTAGTAAAATTGAGAATAAAGAAGTATTTAAGACCGCTGTAGAGAAAGTTAATGATTCACAAGACTCTAAAGTAGTAACAGAATTCTCAAAAAATACTAGTGCGAGTGCAATCAATAAAATGGAACCAAATAATGCTTTATGATATATTAAAAAAGTTTCTGAAAAATGAGATATTAATTGTTTAGCCTCAAAGATTAAGAATATTAGTAATAAGGAAATATCAAAAAATATTGTTAATGCTGTAACAGAGAAAGGAAATCCTGTAGCTTTAAAGAGTATTTCAAAAGATATCGATGAATCTGTTATTAAAACCATGGATTCAAAAGATTTACATGCTTTCGCTAGAAAATCGTTAATGAAAGGTTGACCTGATTGTGCTATAGCAATGGCCTGAAATAAAGAACTTATGAAGCATCTTGATAAAGGTACTTCTTCATTGGTTAAAGAATATGCTAAAGATGCAGATGCTGAAAATGTTTTAAAACAACTTGATTAGTATTAAATGTATTATTTTTATCTAAAAATGCTGAAATGTTATTACACATCTCAGCTTTTTTATTAATTGTAATTTAATTCATCAGTATCTGCATCATATTCACTATACTCATTGCTATAATTTTTAATCATCTCTAATTCCTCTTCTGTAAATTCTTCTTTTGGTTCATGAAATATTGAATATGTTTTTGTAGATTGTTCTCAATTATTTGACTCGACTTGATTATTAGCACTTGGTTTTAAGCTTTCTTTGATTCATCATCGTGCTTCTAATGCAGAATCTTTAGCTGAACTAATTTTAATACTTAGATATATCACTAAAATTATTATCAATATTGCCATGATTATTAATAATCATTTTTTTCAGAGTTTATTATCATTCATTCTTAATAAATAGTATTAAAGGACAATTTATGCTTGTTTAGTTCCTCTACAGCGTGGGAACCTTGAACATCAATAGAATCATCAGTAACGACCGACTCTATAAACCATTTTAGCTCAACATTTTGGACATTTGACTCAGGCGTAAGCTTCGCGTTCTTTTCATTCAAGGATTATTCTTCAGCTTCAAGACGACCTTGGTTTTCATCTTTTACACATGCGACATAATTTTCACATTCAAGATTTAAGGGATGGATCTTTAAAGTCTTCAATTTTTCTTAGTTCTCAACATCATGGACAAGTCTTTAACGCTCAAGTTGATAGTCATTCTATATTTTCTTTTATTTCATTTATTACTGTATCGTTTTCTATCTTTTCTTCAGTTCAATTAATAAGACTTTCAAGCTTATTATTAATTGTTCTTATTGGATTTCTACCGATATTAAACTTATTTAAACGTATAAATTTATATCAGTATCCTTCAAGAATTTTTTGCCTATAGATATCATCTTCTTTTAGATATGATTCATGATTTGAATCATTGATGTTTTCTAATTCTTTAAAGTGTTCTTTGAATCAATCATATTCTATTATTATTTTTGTCTCTTTTTTAGAAGTTGGATTGGTATATGCAAACAAGAAATCTACTTTATAATTTGGATGAACATAGGTTGCATCTAATTGCTTAAGATATTTTCATATTTCAAATTGTGCTTTAAAAAGAATGTTTTCTTTATTATTTTGATAGATATCTGTTTGTAGAATGTAATTTAAGACTTTCTTTTCCATTGGAGATGCACTATCAGTATCATTTTCTTTAGGTTCGTTTCTCGCACTTTCTAGTTCATTCCAATAGTGTTGTAATGTATTATGAATTTCTCAGTTAAAGTTGCTTATTTGCTTACTTAAAACAAATACTATTTCTTCTTTAGCACGTGAGAATCAAACATTAAGTCTTTGAGCTTTTAGCTTTCATTCTTCTTCATCTAGATCTATTTCATTAAGATTCTTTGCAAATACTCATCGTAGACGATCATCTTCATTTGTTGCTACCATTGAGTAGTAAATAATATCTCTTTCTTCTCACTGACATGAGTCAAAAGTCATTATTTTTAGTTTTAAATTATTGATGTAATAATCTCTATCTGCTGCTTTATTGATAGCATCTACAAAAGCTTTTTGTTGGTTTGTATGAGGAGTAATTATTCATACGGATTTTTTAACTCAGGATTCTTTAATCTTTTTTAGTTCTTCTAGTACGTGTTCTATTTCTAGAGAATTTGTATTCTGTTTTGTCTCAATTCTTCAGTCATGTTTTATAAAATCAAATCTTAATACTTCATCAATATTCTTTCATCTAATCTTCATAACTTGAAGGTTATTCGTATAGAAGAATTTATTTGAATATGATATAATCTCCTTATATCATCTGAAGTATTTTTTTAGCATTGTTTCGTAGTTACATATATGCTCTACGAAATCAAGGATAGAACTTTTAATATTAAAAATATCTAATCTGATTAGCTGGCTTGGATTATTTCAGATATTCTCTATAAAATTTTCATGAAGTCTGCTTAGATATTCTCTGTTCTGTTTTATACTTGCTAAAGATGTTTTAACATTACTAAACTGCTTTTTATCTCATAATACAAGAATCTTCTTTGCTCTTAGAAGTGCAGGGAATGCTTGAGCTATACTCACTTGAGATGCTTCATCTATAATTACTAAGTCAAAGAGTTCTGGTTCTAGTGGAATATATTCAGAATAATCTCTTATTCATGCTATAATACAAGGAAAAGCTTCTTTTAGTTTTGCAAAATCTTCTTTTGGAAACTTAGACTTTTTCTGGATAATTTTCTTTATTGATAATGCTGTATTCTTTGAAGTTTCATAGAAATTTATAAATCTTTTATCCATTATTTGAGTCATCTGCATTGTTGCAATATCTTCAATCTTCTTTTTCTCATTGTTATAATCGAATCTCGGAACTTGAGCAAATCAGTTCTTTAGCTTGTATGAAAGACTTATATATTCTAATAGGTTATTAAATCAGATATCATCTATTTTTGCTAATTCATTTTCACATAATGATTGAAAATCATTTATAGTTATTCATAGACTTTCTGAAATTTCTGGATAGGTTTCGCAGAAGTCTTTTAATGTTTTTATAGAATTAGAAAGGTTACAGAAGTTTTCAAATTTATTTAAGTATTCTCAGTCTGTAAAGATATCGTATAAGAATCTATATTCATCAATATCATTTGAAAGAATGGTATCAAGGACTTTTCACTCTGATAATAGTTTTAATATCTTCTTTAGATTTTCAATATCTGAACTTGAACTATTTGATAATTGATATCAGAATTCAGTTTCTAATGTGAATTTAATTTTATTAAGTGCTTTCTTTTTTAAGAGGAATCATATTATTGGTTGTTTTTCATTGTCATAATCAAAGACTATTTGTTGGAGTGTTTTATAATTTCAATTATTAATTTCTGATAGCTCTTTAATCTTTGAAATTGTATTTTCTCAGTATTTGTTCTTTATTTCATTAATTTTTCTGAGAACTATTCAGCATTTACGGATTATTTCGCTAAAATCATCAAGACTTTCAATGCTTCACAGATTAATATCAAGGTCTGAGAGTATTTTTAAAGTCTTCTCATCTCATGAGAAATTAATAATTAGATCATTTAATAGGATTGAGAGTTTTCTAATTTCTGGGAGATCAGAATATACTTGATAATTGTCTGCTAATTGTTGAAGTAATTCATAATATCACTGATTTTCAAGTTTTTCTTCAAGAGCATAAAATGAGTGTATGTCTTTTAGAGAAATTGCTCAATATGTTTTTACTTCACTTTCTATATATGTTTTTAAATCAGTTGAGACTTTTTTTCAGCTTTCTTCAATTGCTTCTTCTTTTGATTTCGCTCAAAAATATGCATCTGAAATTTTATTAATTTGAGATGGACTAAGTATTGATGAAAATGTGTTTCATGTTTTTCATAATCTTAATATTGGATTTTGAAAATCATCATGAATTCTTACCTTATTTAGTGTCTCAGTAATCTTCTCCTCCACAACATCTAGTGCTTCTTTCTTATCTGATAACACAAGAACAGAATTATTTTTTAGTATTTCATCAAAGATTACAGCTGTAATTGTATGTGATTTACCTGTCCCTGGAGGTCATTGAACGATAATGTATTTACATTCATCAGACTGAACAGCTTGTAATATCTGTTGTTGTTCTTCGTTTAGAGGTATAGGACTTTTATAAACCAATTTTTCTCAAAGTGTTTTATTGCTCCATTCATCTCTTATTTTGAATGTTACTTTTTTTGGATCTTTATAGATAAAATCATCAATTAGTTTAATAAATCATCATGCTATAACATCATCTTCATTATTTAGCTTTGTTAGTATTTCTTCATAGTCATTTATTAGAGATTCATCTGATTTATCAAAGATTGAGATATAACAATTATTTGAAACTCTAACTGATTTTGATTTTGCTATTTGATTTAATGGTGATTTTAAATCTATTGATTCATTTAGTTTAAAGAAATCTATTATTTCATTAAGTGTGTTATTTATCTTCTCAAAAACATTATCATCTGCTGTATATAGAATTCTTTCATAATCGGTTTTTAATGTCGTTGATGATTTATTTTCAAAGTTATATTCTTGCACGATATATTCTACAGCTTTCTTATTATAGTAAATTTGAGAATCGAAAGTAATGTAGAGTTTTTGAGTATCTTTAATTACAATAAGTGGAATATAGAATAATGGGTATTTGATATTATTATAGGTAATATCACAAAAATAGAGATAAAAATCCTGTTTATCCATTATCATTTTATTCCTTAGAAGCTCGTCAAGTTCTTCATAAAGATCTAGTACTTTAAAGTTTTCAAAGAATGATAATATACAAGACTTAATTCATTCTAGTGTTAAGCATGTTTTTAACTCATCTTCTATATCTACTTCTTCTCAAACAATAAGTTTTTTTACGACATCCTTACATTTTTCTTCTATCTCTCATAAAATAACTGAATTTAGTTCATCTTTCATGATATAGATAGTATTTTCATCTCAGAGTTTTAAGCTTTCTATTGGTTTCTCTAAATCACTAAAGAAACTATCAAGGAAAATTTCATCTATGCTTCATGAGATTTTTCTTAGAGCATGTTCCATTGCTTGTCATAAATCATCTTTATGATCCTTTACTGCTTCTTTTGTATATAGATCAATTCTATTTATTAATAGATCTGTCTCAGTATTTTTTATTTGCTTAGTTTTTAGTGCTATTAGGTCTAGGAAGTCTTTTGGAATGTTTGTATAGTAAACTCATTTTGAAATTGATTTAATGATTTCGTTACTAAAGTTATTATTAATTACTTCCCGTATTAATTTTGTAAATTTATCGTATTTTTTAAGGTTTACTCAAACAAGATAATTCTTTTCATTTCTGAATGATATAGATCTTTTAGGAGCATTCTTTTTATGAAAATCAGATTCTAGAAAATCCATGAAGTATTTAGCAACTTCTTTAATAAATCTGATTTGATTTGCTTGCTGCATATTTTATTATTTTCTTTTAAAGATTGTTTTTAATATACTATAAAGGTTATTAAAAAATTCAAGTGAATAAACTAAAAAATATATTAAAAAATGGCGGTTAGAAGACTAATCGCCACTTATTCGATTACAAGTATACTATCAATTTGTATATGCCGTAGCATACCGCAAAGAGTATCGGTACGACTATAAAGCATGCAAATGATACCATAGCACTTATTGCAGCTCTTTGGAGCCGCTCTTCATCGGTCTCATTTGGGTCGTAGTAACCCATTCTCTCATACATTTCTGGTGTATAGTACAGAAATGATTTGTCAAAGTAAAAATTTTCCATAAGCTTAGGTTTTTGTTTATCGTTTTATTAATTTAGATATATATTTTTCTATTTCAAGTTTTTCTGGCTATTTTACCTTGTTTTAGGATGTTTAAATGATTATAAGTTAGTTACTAATAAACAAATATTAATAAATCACAAAAAAACTGAAGTGTATTATGGAATTTAAGAATGAAGAAGAAAAAATTAAAGAATGGCACAGAAGTGCTGAAGAAGGTAAAAAAGAAGCCATTACAAGGACACGCAATATCCAATTAGTGTTGGGTGTTATCTTGTTTGCGTTCTTATTTCTGGCTATTGGATTACTAGTAGCTCTTAGTTATGGTATGTATCACATTTTTCTAATTCTCTTTTAATAAAGTGCTGGAGAAATTCTCCAGCATTTTTTTTGTTGAAATTATTTTTTCTTTTTTTATATTTTATTTGCCGCAATCGGCAGCAGATCATTAGTAATTTTTTTCATTACACTGACTCTTGTTGAGATAACACGAGTCAGTTTTTTTAAAAAGAGAACGAGTAAACTCATTCTCTTAAGCTTTCAGACTGAGAATTCTATATCACCTTTCTCGATTGATAGAAATGATGTGACTTTCGGTTTTATTCTCAATGCTGTAAAGTGTGATTTAAATACATCTGATTTTTCTAGTAAACAAATGTTCGTATCTCTACAGAAAGGACGTATGAGATTGAATACTATTTTGTTCGGAGGAAAATTATAGATGATTGAGAGTGTACAAAACAAAATCGTTACCGTATCAAGTATAACCGGCAATTCATCGATTACTTCTTGATGATAGAGACTCATCTCTAAATTGAGATTGTCCAATTTGTTTTGTGTTTCATTACTATGTTCAAAGATTTTGCAGCTAGGTGTTCTGAAGTCATCAGACTTTTTAAGAAATGGTAATTTCATAACCTTTCCAATTCTGTAACTGCCTACCACATTAGTTTTTTTTGAAAAACCTTGAACATCACGATTGAACTCTTCAAATTCACTTATCGGAAGCGAACTGATTTTGTTCAAAGCTTTTTCGAGAGTAAGAACTGGGGTTGTAGTTATTAATGGAAGTCCAAGTTCGCTTGGTTTTCCTACTACTTTTCTTTTCCTTATTTTCTCAACTTGGTATTCAAGTTGATAAGTTTGAAGAGATAATCCGATTACACCATCAGAATTTTTAACCGCAGTACCGTCGATAAAAAGCTTTTGTAGAAATAATTGATACTGATTCATAAGACAACATTTGTTTTAGTTTTGTTTATTAGATTTCTTATACTATTTTTTTAATTAATTTGTAGTGTTTTTATCAAAATTATAAAAAATAAGGTAATAGTCATTCTACTACCTTATATTTTGCTAGTCCGCATTTACCGCAAATGGCTATTTTTTGATATTTTATACCATTTACGACAATTCCATTTACTTCATTTTCGTCTGGTCCTATAAACCATAAATGTCTGCAATCTTGGCGAATCCTTTTCTTACCACATTTTTTACAGCATTCAAAGAGTTGCTGTTCAGCTCGTTCTTCGTTAATGCCAATGAAATATAGTGGATCATCAATCCTCCAATCATGATTACATTCTTTGCTGAATAATTTTTTTAGTATTTTTAGCATAGTTCTTGTATATTTGTTTTTATGTTTATAGTAATTTTTAAGTTTAATATCAAGAATTTAAGGTCTAAAAATTTGTCGGGTTTAAAGACGCTAAGATTTTCGCGGTAAGGACATTATGCTCAATAATGAAAGGAGTAAAGACGAAAGGGAGTTTGCACAAGATCTCTAAAGTTATTGATAAGCATAATCTTATGCTACTTTTTTGTTCAGTGCTTTTTGTTTTTATAAGTTGCTTTACTGAAGTGTGACTCCATTTGTTCACATTATTTTTTCTATGTCGGAAAATATTTCAAAGCAGGATGATCAAAAAATTCTCAAATTTATTTCATAAAAAAGATTTAAAATGCAGAAAATAAAGTATATCGAAGCAAAAAAGTATTATGATTCATTTAAATGAAAGAAAGCAACATATTCTAATTATTTGATGAGGATTAAGAAGAATTTATCATATGAAATTGCTATCCAACCATGATTCCTTGATAAAAATTATAGGAAGAAATCTTTAAAAAATAATAAGCCAAATAAGAAAGATTTACTTTTAGAGTTTTATCAATCTTATAGTTTTGATAAAGTTTCTCTTTCAAGCTTTCTTTATAGAGTTAATAAGTGATTGAAACCTGAATTTGCCATTAAGAAGTCTTATTATATTAAAAAAGATAAAAGAGAAAGAAATAGACTGAGAAATATTAAGAAGAATAAGATAAAAACTGTTAAAGAATCATATTATCTAATAGAAGTAACATATGATAAAGAGACTGCTAAAATCTTTAGATGAGTTTATGAAGATATGATAAGTAAACTTAACGATGAGTTATTAAACGTTGAAAAACAAACTGAAACATCTGATATTATAAAGAAAATTAAATCATTAGAATATGAGTTATCGGTCTTTAATAAATGGAATAAGTAAAAAAAAGAAAGGATTTATTCCTTTCTTTTAGTATATTTTATCTCATTTTAAATTCTTGAATTCATAATTAATGAAGTATCACATAGCTCAACATGATGGGCACATTGCATAATCTTTTGATAATTCTATATTATATGCTGATTCTTGAATATCATATCAAGGGTTTAAGTTTAGATAATAATCAGTTTCTGTTAATTTATCATCTAATTCACTTCACAATCACAATTCGTTATAATTATTTGTTCATTTTTTTAGTATTTCTCTTGTTGTGACATTTAGTAGCAATCACTTTGTATCAAATAACTTAGCATTTTCCTTATATTGATTAATTTCTCAGTAGTCGTTTGATAATTTATATCAATCAATTTCTTCTGGAATGTATGAGTATAAGGTTACGTAAGTTCTTCATGAGTAATCATCTTTATAGATTGATACAACTCATCAACTATGAGCTGATGAAACAATTTGGAATCCATAAGTTTTATTACGATAGGTTTGCCCTGGTTTTAAAATAGTATATCATTTTTCATATGTTGTTGTTACAATATTACGGTGATCTGATCTATAAAGCATAACCATCACATTTCATCTTTTTTCTTTTGAATCTGGTGCTGGTTTATAATAATCTTTTATAATTCACTCAGAGATTAGATATTTTAGATGAGAATCATAATAAGGATTTCAGTTTTTTATCGTTCTTCAATATCATCTGTTTAGCACTCTTGATAATACTGTTGCAAGTTGAGCTCTTGTAACATTATCTCTTGGTTTGAAGAGTTCTTGTCTGTTTCAAGATCAATCAAGTCACATTAATCCAAGCTGACATGATCTTGTAACTCAATATTTATATTTTGTATCAAGTTCTGTTGTAATATCACTAAATTTACAATTCGTATTTAAATCTGGTTTTAATCAGAGCATATTCATAGCATAGGTGGATATCATTTTTGACATTTCTATTCTTGTTATTTCACCAGTCATATTAGCATTTTTAATTGAATCTGCTGTTGTGATTCAGTTATTGTATGCATAATTATAGGCGTTTACATATTCTGGAGAGAATTTTAATTCGTCTGTATAAACCAAATATTTTTCTATATTACTATCATATACTCTATAATATCATGCTTGTGCAACAGAGATTCAAGCTATTGCGAGCATACTTATTAATATTAGAGGTTTTTTCATGATTATATCGTAATAATATAAACATATCATTCTCATAGTAATTTTATTAGTTTTTTCAATAATTCATAGTAATTTTTAACTTGCCATATTGATTATTTACTATAATTATTTATAGTTCAACTGTTTATATTAGACTTATTAATGAAAAATAAGATTAACACTATAATATCTTCAATTACTAATGCTAAATGATGAGTTGATAAGCTTTTTTGAAGGCCTACTGATATTATCTGATTTTGAGAATTTTGATTAGAACTAGCTAAAGCATTAGAGCCTTATGTTTCAAAGAAAGAGATTTGTTATTTTGATGAGAAGATAAAAAATAATACTGATTATCATTATTTAGATTTTACTGATATGTTAGAAAAGACTGAATTAATGATATTTACGTATGAAATTGATATTACATACTTAAATGATATCAATAAGTTAAATAGTTGTGTTTTGATTGTCGTTGATTCATCTTTTAGTCAATTGATTACAAAGTTTAATGAATCATGATTTTCTGATAATCTTCTAATTCTTGAGTATTAATGCAACAAAGAAAGCAGGGCTAATATAGTCCTGCTTTTAGTGAGATTTAGTCTTTGTTACAAGGCATCATGCGACGCTTGTGTTTCGTTGTTTTAGTCCCCTCCTCTATTTTCTCTGGTCCGTGAACCGCTGGTCTTGGAGACTTTTGAGTTTCTACTTCATCGCCTTTAGGTGGCGGTGGAATTAATTCGCTACAATCCGGTGGAATAATACCGGGAATACCTGTTTTAAAATGAATGTAGTCCATAAATATTTGTTTTTTTATTGAGACATTTATATGTTATGATTTTTGTTATCAAATTTCAAGTATTTCTTATCATTCTCGGTCATCATATATAATATCATTGGAATTAGGATTATTTTCTATATCTCGAGTAATCCAAGCTTCATTTCAGTTTCATCAGATTTCGCATTCAAATTTTATTGTTTTAAGTTGTTCTACAGTTTCATTATAAGTAACAGTTCAATAATATGAGTTTTCTTCTGTTGATGATTCAAAGTCTCGGGAAAAAACTGGATCAACTAATTGATAGTCGTTTATTATTTTATCTTCACAGATTTTTATGTGATTTTGTCCTGTACTTAGAATTACATCATTTTGGTTTGTCGTTGGTGTATTCTGTATTCCCTTAAGTAATGTTAAGAAAACTATGATACAGATAATTGATGCGATAAATATGAAAAGAATTTTCCTTGTTTGCTCTCTAGTATGGCTCATGTTATGCTATAATAGGTAAATTATTTAATTCATGTTTGTTTTATTTCTCAATACTTTGATAATTCATCAATAATTATATCGTGTTCTTCTTTTGTTTCTTTTTCTAAGAAACTTCAAGCATGCCATATTGCTATTTTTAACTCATCATATTGATTCAATATGCTAAGATCTTTTAGCTGTTTAATATCTGTCTTAAATTTTTTGCTCATATAACTATAGAATTGATTTGATGTAAGTATTCTATGTCAGTTAAGAATAAGACGATTATTAGGAAGATTTATCATCAGCTTTCATTATATAAATTATTTCTTTTTTGATTGAATCTTATGTTTTATCCATTCAAAAATCATAGGACATAATGATACAAATATTATTAGAATTATTACTAAGCTAAAGTTCTTTTGAATGGTAGGAATAGATCAAAAGAAATATCATCAATATACAAATAAAAGTGACCACGCAAATCATCAAACGATATTGAATGATATGAATTTCTTATAAGTCATTTTACCCACTCATGCAACAAATGGAGCAAAAGTTCTTATTATCGGAATAAATCTCGCATAGATTATTGTTTTTCATCAGTGCTTTTCATAGAAATTATGAGTTCTTTCAAGATATTCCTTCTTAATCCATTTATATTTTCATGAGAATACTTTAGGTCATAAATATTTTCATATTTCATAATTTGCAGTATCTCATATTACAGCAGCAGTAAAAGCTATTATCCAAAGAATATGAACATTAACTCAATTTGCTGGATTTCACGCTAATGCTCAAGCAGCAAAAAGAAGTGAATCTCAAGGCAAAAAAGGCATTATAACAACACCTGTTTCAATGAATATTAGAAAGAATAATATTCAGTATATTCGAAGTCAGTATTGAATGAATAACTGAGCTAGGTGAGTATCTATATGTAAGATAAAATCAATCAATCATTTTATCGCTTCCATTGTAATTTTAGTATTTAAAATTTTATTTATTTCTTAACTCCCACATAAATATTGCTGTTGATTGTCAAATATTCATACTTTCTTTAACTCATTGCATTGGTATATATACAACCTTTTCAACAGCTGCTAGTGTTTGTGGTAAAACTCATTCAACCTCATTTCAAAAGACTATCGCTATATCTCATGAAAATTCTTTTGAAAAATCTGATAGTGAAGTAGCATCTGGTGTTATTTCAGCTGATATACAATGAATATTTAGATTTTTACATTCAGCAATAACATCTTCTGTATAATCAAATTGTCTTAAACCTACATTTTCTTCAGCTCATAATGAGGTCTTTTTTACTTTTGGATTATCAAGAGGTGATGGTGTATATCCTGTAATTCGAACCTCCCATCATAAAGAATCTGCAGTCCTTATCACATTTCAAACATTATATGCAGAACGAATGTTTTCTAGTACAACTATTTTACGGTTATTAACTCACATATTAATTATTTTAATAAATATTTATCCGTGAATTTTATATTAAAAAGTATTAGTGTTTCAAGTGTAATGGTATTTTCAAACTTTTAATTTTTTAAATTTAAAAAAAAGAAGCAGATGATTAAATCCACTTCCTCCCATTAAATGAGAAGTAAAGTCTATATATGTGCCTTAAGTTTGAAGTAGAACAGATAGCTATTAACTATACTGTTTATCTCATGCTTTAGGCTATCCTAAAGTTTAAGATTCCATGAGATAGCAATTACTAATATATTTTATCAGATAGATTATAATAATCTATTGAGTGGGATAAGTTTTCATAGCATTAGTTCCTTCACTCTATGAAGATTTTTACATATCCAACAATATTAGAATTAAAATATCAAGCACAAATGTTTTCTAGACATTGCCCAATTGAGTATTAACTATTCCATAATAGATAATAAAGGTAACAGTTACAGGTCGAATAACCATGCTTTATACTATTTTAAAGCGAAATAATTAATAATAAGGAATTCAATAGAGTTAACTAGAATCGATTTTCCACAAACAGCCAATTTTTTAGATTAGGGTTAGTAGTTACTCAATCTTAGTAAGGAAACTACTTGGAAAATTTCAACCTTGGATATCGCTCCTTTATCTTATAAATAATAAGGTAAAGAAATTAGTTGATTAAGTATAGTCTTAATTAACCGTATAGAATGATTTGCACATTCAGCGAAGATATACAAAGCAAAAGTTGTATATTTTACATTATATAGACTTATTAAAGATCTCACATGTTTCATCATGAAATTACTTATTATTTCCTGATGACGAATTAATTATATATCAAATTTAGAAAAAAAGCAAATTTTTTATTATTTTTTATTTTACTAGTTTCTGTCTTATGTTTCTCTTATATAAATATTAGATTTTTTAATTATTTTTCTAATTTTATTTATATTTTTATTGACTTGTTGCTAATATTTTTTATATTATCAGTCTAATAAATAAATATTAATAAACATATATCACAAATCAAAAAAAACAAAGTTTAGCTTATGGCAAATGTTAGTTATCTTGAAATTGTTAATGCTTTAGAAGTGTTAATGAAGAGAGCTCTTGATCTCAAAATCAAGAAGGAAGATCCCTATGGCTCAATTAAGACTGTTAAGCTTACAGGTATTCGTATCGCTTATATGTGTTCAAACTCGTATAACCAGCCGTATCTGAATGCTATTCCTGGAAGACAGGAAGTCTATAAATATGCACCTGAGATCTTGATAACACTGTTTTATAAGAGAAAGGATAAAAGTGTAAATTATTCTATCTCCATGAAAAACAGTTTCCTCTATTCTTACAATGGTATTCTTACTACTGGCTGGTCTCGCTTGGCTAGTGCTATCGATGAACTGCTTGATACCTTCTTCGAGACTCCATTGGAAGACATGAAGTATCATCTTGAGTATCAATTGAAGAAATCTCCGCATATGGATGATTCAAAATTTGAACTTCCTGAGCTTGAGAGAATTCCGAAACAATTCGATATTGAGTATCAGGCTTTACAACGTGGTTACTATTTCACTGAGCCAGTCGTTCAGATGAATGCTTCTGCAACTACCAAGAGAAAGGTTTGGATTGTTGTTGATTCTTGGGGAACTAGGATTATTCAGCATCAGGACATTATGTCATATGGCATTGATGTTCATGCTATTAGTTCTAAAAAGCGTATTTATAATGAAACCGTTATTGAAAGGGCATTTACGTTTGATGAACTTATCCAAAGATTCCCTGAGACAAAGAAGAGTCTTCAGCAGTTCCTTTACACCCTTGAGCGCAAGCAACTTCGCAGTGAAATCTATCCTTTGATCTTTGACCCCTCTGCTGTTGCTACTCTGTTCCATGAGGCTATAGCTGGTCATATGTTATCTGGTAGGTACATTGCAGATGAAGAATCTACCATTTTTAAGGGTAAAATCGGTAAGTCTGTTTCCCGTAATAATTTCATGCAAATTCTGAAAAAACTTGAAATTTGGGATACTCCTCTGGACAAGCACATGCTTGCTCATTATGAATATGATATGGAAGGTGTTCCTGCAAAGGATGTCTTGCTGATTGATCATGGTATTCTGAAGAACTTCCTGCACGATCGCTACTCTTCTGCTCGTATGAAGAAAGAAGCTAACGGCCATGCTTTGAGTGAAGACTTTCAGGCTAAGCTTGATGAATTTTTGACATTCGATTCGCCAAGACTCCCTGAGCCTCGTGTTTCTAATCTCAAAGTTCTCTCTGAGTCTGATGTCAGCTTCAAGGATTTGGAAAACATCTTCTTTAAGAAGTATGGCTACTACCTTTTGGTTCATTCTCATGCAGGTGAGGTTGATGTTGAGACGGGAACTTTCAAGCTCTTTGTTAATTCGTTAACCAAAGTCTATCATGATGGACATAAAGAGTATTTCCATGGTGGAGTTTTCTCTTCGAATTTAACCGATTTCGTCTCTGCAATCAAAGAAGTTTGCGATGAGTATGATTATTCTACTGGTTATTGTGGATCAACTAGCGGTTTTGTTCCGACTCATGAGTACACGCCGGCAATGTCTGTTTATGGTGTTAACTGGGCTCCTTATGCACTGCCTGACAAACAGAAAAAGTATTGTTCTACCCGTGAGAAGTATATTCCAGAAAACTGGGTTAAAGGTGAGAAGTATGAGTATTAGTATTTACAGGATGAGCAGATTTTCTACTCATCCTTTTTTTATTAAAAAAATAGCGATCGGATTCGACCGCTATTTTGTAGTAAACAACTTGAGACTTACTACGTATCTCATAATTAGTGTTTGTAAGTTTTAAAATGCCGCATTTCTGAAACAGTAAACTGAGTAAACTGAATAGAATCAGTATTACAAGGCATTCTACAAATG
>ODAI010874837.1_pt1 | contig 18572 bp, 12 predicted proteins | sample 1539321 | NCBI WGS metagenome assembly ODAI01 (sample SAMN02144231, study PRJEB22623) | gut metagenome | biome: sheep rumen | host: Ovis aries | place: New Zealand
GGAAAGCGAACTGTAGAAAATTGAAAATTGAAGATTGAAAATTGAAAATCTTAGGAAATTGAAAAATTGAAAATTGAAATATGAACAGACAAGAACTGATAGAACAAATCAAGGAGAAACGCTCGTTCCTGTGCGTGGGTCTTGATACCGACCCGAAGAAGATGCCGGAGTGCGTGTTCGACTTGCACGACCCCGTGTTCGAATTCAACAAGGCCATCATCGATGCCACTGCCCCCTACTGCGTGGCCTACAAGCCTAATCTGGCTTTCTATGAGGCTTTCGGACTGAAGGGCATGGAGTCGTTTGTGAAGACTTGCAACTACCTGAAAGAGAACTATCCGCATCACCTGATTATTGCCGATGCCAAGCGCGGCGATATTGGCAACACCAGTCAGATGTATGCACGAACCTTCTTCGAGGAGTACGACATCGACGCACTCACCGTAGCGCCCTACATGGGCGAGGACTCCATCACGCCCTTCCTGCAGTATGAGGGCAAGTGGGTCATCGTGCTGGCACTCACCAGCAACAAGGGGTCGCACGACTTCCAACTGATGGAGGACAAGAACGGCGAGCGACTGTTTGAGAAAGTGCTGAAGACCTGTCAGCAATGGGGAACCGACGAAAACATGATGTTTGTAGTGGGAGCCACGCAGGGCCGCATGTTCGAGGACATTCGCCGGGTAGCCCCTCGCCACTTCCTGCTGGTGCCTGGCGTGGGCGCACAAGGCGGTTCGCTGCAGGAGGTGTGCAAGTATGGCATGACTGCGGACTGCGGACTGCTCGTCAACTCCAGTCGCGGCATCATCTTTGCCTCAAGCGACGACAACTTTGCCGAGGTGGCTGGCATCAAAGCACGAGAGCTGCAACAGGAAATGGCGCAGGAACTCATGAAAGTCGGTATTCAGTAATAAAATTCAGTAATAAAAAGAAGGCGGCATTCAGTAACGAATGTCGCCTTTCTTATGTATGAAAGCGGAAATCTGATTCAGATTACTCGCCCTTGATAGCTGCCACACCGGGAAGCACCTTACCCTCGATAGCCTCGAGCAGAGCACCACCGCCAGTAGAGATGTAGCTCACCTGATCGGCCAGACCGAACTTGTTGACACAAGCCACCGAGTCGCCACCACCAATGAGTGAGAAAGCGCCCTCGGCAGTTGCCTTAGCGATAGCCTCGCCAATAGCGCGGCTACCAGCGGTGAACTCATCGCACTCGAACACACCGGCGGGACCGTTCCACAGGATAGTCTTTGCACCTTCAATAGCCTTGGCGAAAGCCTTCTGACTCTCAGGACCAGCATCAACACCCTCGAAGCCAGCAGGAACTTTGTTTGCTGGACAAGTAATAATCTCTGCACCGGGTTTAACAGTCATCGTCCCGAAGTCCAGACCGTTAGTAGCTGTGCAGTCGCTTCCGAGCACCAGCTCTACTCCGTTCTTCTTGGCCAGTTCCTCAACGCCCAGAGCCACATCGAGCTTATCGAGCTCAACGATTGACTCACCAATCTCGCCGTTATGAGCCTTTGCAAAGGTATAGGTCATGCCACCGCAGAGGATGAGCTTATCTACCTTACCCAGCAGGTTCTCGATGATACCAATCTTTGAGCTAACCTTCGAGCCACCCATGATGGCAACGAAAGGACGCTTGATGTTGCTCAGTACGTTGTCAACAGCCTGAACCTCCTTCTCCATCAGCAGACCAAGCATCTTGTTGTCTGCGTCGAAGTAGTCGGCGATGACAGCGGTAGAAGCATGCTTGCGGTGAGCTGTACCAAAGGCGTCCATCACGTAGCAGTCAGCGTAAGAAGCCAATGTCTTGGCAAACTCATGCTGGCTGTCCTTCATAGCCTTCTTTGCCTCGTCGTACTCAGGAGTACCCTTCTCAACACCTACGGGCTTGCCTTCCTCCTCAGGATAGTAGCGCAGGTTCTCGAGCAGCAGAGCCTCACCCATCTTCAGAGCCTTGGCAGCATCGGCAGCCTTAGCGCAGTCGGGAGCAAAAGCAACGGGAACACCGAGTGCCTTCTCAACAGCCTCGCGGATCTGACCCAGAGAGAGCTTTGGATTAACCTTACCTTTGGGCTTACCCATGTGCGACATGATGATAGTAGCACCACCATCATTCAGAATCTTCTTCAGGGTAGGCAGGGCACCGCGGATACGGGTGTCGTCTGTGATCTTACCATTTTCATCGAGGGGTACGTTGAAGTCTACACGTACAATTGCCTTCTTGCCGGCAAAGTTGAATTCGTTGATTGTCATAATTGTATTTATATTAATAATGTGAAAAACTGCTTTTTAATACGACTGCAAAGTTACAAATAAAAAATGAAACACAAAGACATAGGGCTACAGAGATTTCTGTATTTTTCACTTTTTTAATATAATTCCCTGTGTCTCTACATCTTTATGTTTCCTAATTGTTATCCACAGATAGCACTACATATTGCCCTTCATGATGGTTATCCGAAGAGCTCGCGAAGCGCTTCTTCGACCTTGCGGACGGGATGAATGCTGATATGGAATTTCTTGGCATCGAAGCCCTGAAGGTTGTATTTAGGGATGATGATGTCGCTGAATCCCAGTTTTTCGGCTTCAGCAATACGTTGTTCAATGCGATTGACGGGGCGCACTTCTCCAGAAAGTCCTACCTCGCCCGCCATACACCAACCACTCTCAATAGGTGTGTCGACATTCGAGGAGAGAACTGCTGCAATGACGGAGAGGTCGGTGGCAAGATCGGTCACACGCAGACCTCCTGCAATATTGATAAACACATCCTTTTGCATGAGTTTGAATCCTACGCGTTTCTCGAGTACGGCAAGCAGCATGTTGAGGCGTCGCTGGTCGAAGCCCGTTGCTGAGCGCTGTGGGGTACCGTAGGCTGCAGTGGATACAAGAGCCTGGGTCTCAACCAAGAAGGGACGCACACCCTCGATGGCTGAAGAGATGGCTACTCCTGACAATCCTTCGTGATCCTGTGTAAGCAGAAGTTCCGATGGGTTTGAAACTTGTCTGAGTCCGCTTTGCTGCATCTCGTAGATGCCGAGCTCGGCTGTAGAACCGAAGCGGTTCTTCATTGAGCGCAGTATGCGGTACATATAGTGCTGGTCGCCCTCAAACTGAATGACGGTGTCGACGATATGTTCAAGGATCTTGGGTCCTGCGAGTGTGCCTTCCTTGGTGATGTGTCCAATCAGAATGACGGGAACACCGCTGGTCTTGGCAAAGCGCAGAAGGGAGGATGCACATTCCCGCACTTGGGCGATAGAGCCTGCAGACGACTCTACGTCCTCAGTCATGATGGTTTGAATAGAGTCGATAATAACCAACTCAGGCTGCACATCCTTGATGTGGTCGAAGATGTTCTCTAATGAGTTCTCGCAGAGGATAAGGAAATTGTCATTCTCTTCGTGGGGGATACGATTGGCTCGCATCTTCAGCTGGTGCGCACTCTCCTCACCACTGACGTAGAGTATCTTTTTCTCAGGCAGACGAAGCATGGTCTGTAGGGAGAGGGTAGACTTGCCGATACCTGGTTCACCACCTAAAAGAACGATGGAACCAGGAACAAGACCACCACCTAACACACGGTTGAGTTCCTCGTCATGCATGTCTATACGTGGATCATCATGATCGGAAATGTCTCTGAGTTTCAGTGTCTTGTTTTTCCGTAGTGCATGTCCTGCAGAGGCTGCTGCTGTGGTAGCTGCTTTCTGCTTGGTGTCAGCAGCGATACGGACTTCCTGAAATGTGTTCCACTGCCCACATGCGGGGCACTTTCCTATCCACTTCGGCGACTCCTGGCCGCAGTTGGAGCAAACGTATGCGATTTTATCTTTTGCCATAATTGGCAACAAAGGTACGAAAAAAAAGTGAAAAATGAAAAGTGAAAAGTGAAAAGTGAAAAAAAATGTGTATCTTTGCACGCGTTATGAGAAGATTATTTCTGATTGTTGCGATTATATCACTGATTGTCGGTTGCGGACAGTCGTATGAAGAGACGAAGCGCCTGAATCAGGCTCAGCGTCTCAAATTATTCCGTGAAGACTCTGCTGCCCTGAAGGTGGCAGTGATGCCGACGCTCGATTGCCTGCCTGTTTTTGTGGCTAAGGAACGTCAGCTTTTCGATACAGCTGTGGATATTCGCCTGAAGCAGTTTACTGCGCAGATGGACTGCGATACAGCCCTGATGCGCAATCGTGTGGAAGGTTCTGTGTCTGACTTGGTGAGAGCTGAACGAATGATGAAATCGGGTGTGCCTATTAAGTACTGGGCATCGACTAATGCCTATTGGCTGCTTATCAGTAACCGGCAGCAGCGTATCAATGACCTGAAACATCTGGACGATAAGATGGTGGCTATGACGCGCTACTCTGTCACCGACTTGTTGAGTGATATGGTTGTCGACAGTGCTAAGCTGAAACCAGAGCGCGTGTTCCGTATTCAGATTAATGATGTGAATGTGCGTCTGAAGATGTTGGAGAATAATGAGATGGATGCCCTCCTCGTGACAGAGCCTTATGCCACCCAGGCAATATTGGCAAAGAATAAGGTGCTCTTCGATACCCGTAAGTCGGATATGCAGATGGGAGTATTCGTTTTCCGCACAGAGGGTATGGACGACAAGAATCGTCAGCATCAGATGAAAGTCTTCCAGGAAGGCTATAATGAAGCATGTGATTCTATTAATAAGTATGGCGTGAGAAATTATAGGGATGTGATTCGGAAGTATTGCGTTGTGACAGAGCAGACGCTGAAGAATCTTCCTGACACGCTGAAATTCCAGCATGCCGCTCCTCCTAGACAGATAGATATCGAAAGAGCCCAGAAATGGCTATCCAAGAAATAAAGTATGGTACAGAGTGAATCACTAAATCAGGTCTTTGTCTTCCTGAAGAACCGCCGTCTCGGTGAAGCAATGCAGACGCTGGATGCCTTTCTCTCTGTGCATCCCCATCAGATTAATACCGACAGACTCTTCGCCATCAGAACCGACTATCAGCTGATGGCCGACTATTGGCGTCGTGGTTTTAAGGACCCTCAGTTGCCCAGTCTCTATGAGAACCTGTTGCAACGTATGTATGTGCTGTGTTCCAATATTGCCATTAACTATTCTGTACGTCATACTCCCTATTTGTCATCCTTGATGCTGAAGGCTCACATGACACCGCGCGATTGGTCTCCGCAGGTGATACGAGAGGAATTGGAGTCGTTTGTGTCCGATATCGCTATGGCTGATTTGGAGCCCGAGCATGTTGCAGAACCCAAGAAGAAAAATATTTATGCACGGCACCAGGAATCGATGGCGGTGCTATGTGACTATATTCTGACCACAGGTCTTTGGACTGATGGCTTTGCATCTGCAATGGAAGATATGCTGCTCTCACCGACTTTGGACATCAATGACCAATTGTTGCTCGTCAGTATCGTGATGCTCTCTGCCGTCAATCAGTTTGATATGGCTAAATTCCGGGTGTTGGTGCATGTCTATCAGCAGTCTACCGACGAATTGGTGCGCCAGCGCGCGTTGGTAGGATGGGTCTTCACTATTGATCCGAAGATTGGAGCGAATTTGTATCAGGAGAAAGTGCAGCTGGTAGAGAAACTTCTCGAAGACGAGGCTGTCTGTCAGGAATTGGTTGAACTTCAGCAACAGATTATCTATTGCATCAATGCAGAAGCAGACACAGCAATGATACAACATGAAATCATGCCTGACATTATCAAGGGACAAGGCTTTCGCATTTCAAAAAACGGTGTGTTGGAGCAAGATGAGGATGAACTCAACGATATTCTGCATCCAGACGATACTGAAAGCAAAATGGAGAAGATGGAAGCCAGCTTCCAGCGAATGGTCGACATGCAAAAGCAGGGGTCGGATATCTATTTCGGAGGCTTTGCACAGATGAAGCGCTTCCCATTCTTTACAGAACTGATCAACTGGTTCCTGCCTTTCTATTTTGAACATCCTGCTATTACCGAGGCTTTGGGTAAGTTTAAGAATAGTCGTTTCCTGCGAAAGATGTTGAGTAACGGCCCATTCTGCAACAGTGACAAATATTCATTCCTGCTGGCTTTTTCTCAGGTGATGAACAGCATTCCGGCACAGATGCGTGAAATGATGGATCGGGGAGAGGTCACTATAAATGAAATAGCGATGGAAGACATCCATAAGCCTGCTTATATCCGAAGGATCTATTTGCAGGATCTCTACAGATTCTTCAGGCTCTTCTTCAATCGAGATTGTTTCAGGAATATCTTCTCACCTGATGAGCGGCGCTATCTTTTCTTCAAGAATCCGATATTCAGAAGTACTCATCTGGAGGCCTACTTCAATGAAATGACAGCATTCCTGATTAAGAAGAAGAAACTGGAAGAGGCTACGGATGTGTTGATGAACTACGGAGAGCATAGACGCGACTTCCAATATTATATGATGGCTGGCTATCTGGGGTATCAGCCTCTGGAAAGCTATGCCCAAGCGCTGGAATTGCAGCCTGAGAACGAGCGGGCTATCAAAGGCTACGCCCGTATATTGTTTGCGGAAGAACGATACGAAGAGGCTTTGGAACTATACGACCGATTGGTGGCTATTCAACCAGAGAAAAAGAACTATCTGCTGAACAGAGCGGTCTGCCAGACGAAGACAGAACGTTATGAGGAGGCCGAGAAAGTGTTATTCCGACTGAATTACGAGAAACCTGATGACGAGGAAGTGAATCGCGTACTTGCCTGGACATTGACCTGTGACGGGAAATACGAGCAGGCAGATCATCTTTATCAGCATTTGCTCTCGGTGGAGGAGCCCTCTGAAGAAGATTTGCTTAATTATGGCTATTGCTTATGGTTTAATGGTCATGTCGACGAGGCGGCAGATTGTTTCCACCGTTATCTGAAGGACTCAGGAAACGACAAAGAGTCTGTTATCGAGAATGAGCTGTCGCTTATTCATACCAAAGGCATTACTGAGCCTGAGATCCAGATGATGCTCTATATTCTCTGATCCTCTCCTTGATCTTATCGTTTAGGATTGTGAATCCCAAAGGAATGCCTACTCCGGCTATTGTATAAAGAATCCAGAAATAATCCTGTTGGGAGTACTCATGAATCACCATGTGGCATCCTATCTGGTGGATGTCGAGACCGTAGTACCATATCTTGATCAGGCTGACTACCTTGTAGGATACGATGTGGAAGATAAAGATGTAAAGTGTATGGTCACCTGTGTAGGTAAGGAATTGCTTGAGCTTCCCCTCATGCTTGTCGAGCCAGCTGCTGATGTTGTAGGTCATCAGGAATCCCAGTAAGGCGGGAATAGGCAGCGACAGGAACTGGGTGTATGTAGAGCGCCAGTTCATGTTGGCTGTAAGATACACGGAGAACAGACCGACGACAACTCCAAAGAGTGCAGTTGTCCAGATAGAAGCATAACGACGTGACACCCACTGATTGTATTTGTCGACAAATTGTCTGAAGATAAAACCACAACCGAAAAAGAAGCATCCCATCATGTCACGATATCCTCCTTGTACAAGTGTCACAATTCTGAGCCCCTCATAAGTCTTCCAGCCACAAAGTACGAGCATTAGGAGACAGATGAGGTAGGGGGTAGCCTTTCGGTTGCCTATCACCTTATATAATATAAGGTATAGGATGCTGGCCACAAAGAGTCCTCTGAAGAACCAGAATGCCCCACATAGGAACTGGTCGTAGCCTCCCATCGCTGTGAAAATGTTCCAGAGATTCTGTTGTATTTGGTGCCAAGTATAAGGATGAGTCACACCTCCCATCTCGTTGCCGTAACGCTCGTTGAGGACTCCGATGTCGAACATCCAGTTGTGAATGATGAGGAAAAATACTGACCATTTTACGAAAGGCCAATAGAGTCCCTTGATGCGTTTTTTGACGAATGTCGCCTCGTCATCCAGATATCTCAGTGAAAAGAAATAGCCTGCTGTGATAAAGAAGAGTGGCATGTGGAACTCGAAGATGAATTTGCAGAGCCATCCTGGAGCTTCTGCATGTGCTATCACCATCAGGATAATGGCAATACCTTTGCAAATGGATATCGTTGTATCACGCTTCATGGTCTACAATAAGCAGGTCAGGAAGAGGTGAGCAAGCCATCCTTTGAATCGTTGCCAGGTTGTGCGGCTTTTCTTCCACTCTTCCATAGATAGATAGTCACTCTTACCCGTATCTTCGATGAATTTCTGGTTTAACTTCTTTGTAGTTTCTTCGTCGATGATCAGGGCATTGACCTCATAGTCGTAGCGCAGACCACGGGCGTCGAGGTTTGCACTCCCTACAGTGCAGTATTTTCCGTCGACCATCATAATCTTGGAATGATGGAATCCTGGTCGATAGCGCCAAACGTTTACGCCGCGCTTTATCAGCTTCTTCATGTTGTACATCACGATGTCGGGTGTCACCGGCTCGTCGTATTTTGCTGAGATGAGAATGTCCATCTTCACCCCTCGCTCAGCACAGCGCTTCAGGGCTTTCATTACCTTGTTGGTGGGAACGAAGTAAGGGTTGATAATCTTAATGGAGTCTTTGGCGTTGTCGAGCGCATTGATGTAGAAGCTGCGCATGACTTCGTTGGTAATGCGGGGTTCGCGATTGATGATGCCCACCATCTTGTTGCCCGCTTTCGTACCTTGGAAGTATTTGGGGTCGGTCAGGTCTTCTTTTGACAGCCTTTTCCAGAATCTGACGAATATCTTCTGCAGTTCATTGACTGCCGAACCCTCAATACGACAATGCATATCGCGCCATTCTCCGACTTGTTCTGAGCCGACAACGTAGTAGTCGGCCACGTTCATGCCGCCTGTGTAGCCAATCCTTCCGTCGATGACAACAATCTTGCGATGGTCGCGCGGCCAGATATGATTGATCCAGGGGAACCTGATGGGGTCGAACTCGTAGATCTGGATGCCGTCGGCACGTAGCTTCTCTAAATGCTCCTTCTTCAGGGGGCGGTTGTTCGAGTCGTTACCGAATCCGTCAAACACTGCCCTGACCTCTACACCCTCCTTGCGTTTTTCCCTGAGGATGTCGAAAAGCAGCGAGGCGATGGAGTCGTTTCTGAAGTTGAAATACTCCAGATGAACACTTTGCTTTGCTTGGCGGATGTCTTCAAATAGTCGGGCAAACTTTTCCTTACCCGACATCAGCAGTTCAACACTGTTGGTCTTCGAGAAGACAACCTCCATCTCACGCATCTGACTGATGATGAGGGAATCGCAGGACTGTGCTTTACTATAGAGAGAAATCAGCAGGAATAGTATGGTTGCTATTCCTGCTAATTGGTTCTTATTGCTTATCATTTACGATGTTTTAATCTGTACTCAAGTGGTGTCATACCAAACTTTTCCTTGAAGATGGTAATGAAATTCTCTGCTGTCAGGAAACCGATGTTTGTTGCCAACTCACTCATGTTGATATTGGTACGCTTCAGCAGGATGCAGGCGTGTTTCAGTCGCATGTCGCGAACGACTTCTGCCGGGGTCTTGTTCGTCAGGTTCCTGATACGGTGGAAGAAGGGCACACGCCCCATTCCCATTGCGCTGGCCATCTCTTCAAGACTGATCTGGCCTCGGCTCATATTCTGCATCACGTATTGCTCGATATTCTTCAACAGTTGCTGATCCATCTCGTCGAGCATCGAGTAGTCTGATGTCGACTCCTCACTTTGCTCATACTCGGGCAGGATTCCTTCTGGCAGATTGCTACCCTTGCGAGCCAACTGGTTCTTGTTGACGATGGTCGTGTCAACGATGTTCATGGGATCGTCTGCTGCTGCCTCTGTTTCCGAATCAGGATGGAAATCTTCCATACCCATGCTTTCTGTTGCTGTGGTCATACTCGTGTTGCGATCCTCCAGCATGCGGGTCTCGGCACCTTCAATCAGGTTGTCGTTGACTTTGATAGCACCCAGACCAAGAACTTTGTTGAAGCGCATGCAGGCCTCTTGCATGTTGAATGGCTTGGCAAGATAATCGTCGGCAGAAAGCGTGATATTCTTCGAACGCATATCCTGTGGTGTCAGCACGCCGTCTGTCATCAGCACGAATTTCATCTTTTGGGTGACGATATTCGTCTTCAGCTGATTACATAGATCGCTACCTGTCATTGGACTCATATCCTGTTTACATACCACAATGTCGCACTTCATCTCCTCCAGATCGTTGGCAGCTTTCTCTATGTCGTTGTAGATGTGGAAATCGTAGACATACTTCAACTTGGTTGATGCGAACTTCAGGAAGTCCTCGTTATCGTCGATCATAACAATGGTGAACTTCGCGGTCGGAGAGTCGAGGGCTGCTCTTGAGCGTGTGTGCTCAGCGGTCAAGGTGTCACCAATCTCGGGCAGTTCTATCTCACCCTTGCCATTCAGCTCAAGGCGATCCTGAACAGAGTTCCTGGCTTTCTCCTCGGGGTTCTCGAGATTCATCTGCATGTCGGCCACACGGGTGATAATCTGGAGCATCTGCGAGTGGAGAGCATTCAACTGCTCTTTCTCCTCAAGCGTAGTCTCTTTCTCTGAGAGGTTGCCGATGATAGATGTCATGCGGGCCATAGGCTGACGGAGGTCATCGCTGGCAGCCTTGATTTCTTCGCGCTGCAGTTTCAGCTCGTTGATAACGGCATTCTTCCGCTGTTTAATGGCCTTGATTTGATGCAGTCCGATGCGCCAGAAGTAGAGGATCACTAACGTAATGATGACGTAGGCGGCAATCATCCACCATGATAGCAGCCAGTGTCGCTCGATATTGATTTCCAACACGCGCTCTTGGTTGCTGACAGCTCCTTCTGCGCTGATAGCCTTAACGTGGAGGGTATATTTACCGCTGCTAAGGTCTCTGAAAGTCACACCGTGGGTCAGCGCGTTTCCGTTGCGCCAGTCCTCATCCTTGCCTTCCATCCAATACATGAACTGCAGTCGCTCACTCTGGTTGTAGTTACCTGCAGCAAACTTGATGGTGAAGGTATTCTGCTCATAACCCAGATTGATCTTGTTTGTCTCATTGAGAGCCTGAGGCAGGATGACTCTCTTGCCATATTCGTGGCCAGTCAGGATTTCTTCTTCACCGATAAACAGCTGTGTGAGCATCACGCGTGGCAGGGCTTCATTGTCGTCATTACCTTTCTGTAAGACCCAGTTCACGCCATAAAGACCACCCAAGAGTACATTTCCGTCGTCACGAGTCAGGATAGAACCGTGATTGAACTCATTGCTCTGCAGTCCGTCTGAGGTGTCATAGTTGTACAAACCGTAATTGTTCGTACCGTCCTCATGGTTGCGCTGTACGACGATGCGGCTGACACCTCGGCTGGTGGTTACCCAGATATTGTGATTCTTGTCTTCGGCTATACCACAGATGTTATTGTTGCAAAGACCTTGTTTCTCTGTCAGGTAGTCCAAGTCGTCTGTATCCAGATTGAGGATATTCAGACCTTCACGCGTACCAACCCAGATTAATCCTCTTGAATCTTGGTAAACCTGGGTGATATAGTTGTTTGTAAAAGTCTCAAGATTGTTGGAATTACCTGTGAATACCTTTTTTTCTGTGTTCGACAGATTCAGGATCACGAGTCCTTCAGCTGTTCCTACGAACATCGTATTCTCCTTACCGCTCTTGGTGTAGAACAGACAGGTGATGTTGTTGGTGTTCATCTTGCCGTTCTCACGGGTGTAAGATGAGAATGAGTTCATTCTGGGGTTATATACCTGCAGACCGCCGTTGGTTGCAATCCACAGGTTTCCGATCTTATCGACACACAGGTCGTTCACGTGGTCGTCAATCAGTGTGTTGGCACTATCCTTGGCCAACGAGAAAATCGTTGACGAACCTCCATTGATTTTGGTCAGACCGTTACGTTTAGAGCCAACCCAGAGGCTGCCGTCGGGTGTGGTTTCCATACATGATACCTTCAAGCTGGCGAGTGGACCATCGTAGCCGATGATACCTTTGTCGCTCGTACCGTACCAGATCTTACCATTCGCATCCTGTGCAATAGCTGTGATATCACCGATAAGATTCGAACCAAAGCGATAGATGTAGTCACCCGAATAAGCTACACCTGATTTCTCGGTGCCTACCCACAACAGATTGGTGTCGTCAACGTAAACGCTCTGAATGCCGACGTTATCTTTCACCCACTGGTTGTCATTGATGTTACGCGGCACAATGTTCTCTATCTGGTGGGTGTTGGGGTCCATCTTCAACAAGCCTAACTGGTCAGAACCGATCCAGATATTGCCGTTTCGGTCGCCAGCCATACTGTTGATGTTACGGTCAACACCGATATTCGTCAGTCCTAATTTTTCTCCGATAGAAGCATCCCACGTGTTAGAGTTCTTATTATACATATATAGGGTGCCTTGTCCGTAGAGCCAGATATTGTCCAGTTTGTCGGCGAAGGCCTTGAGCGACTTCGATCTGTGGTTCTTCAGCGTGGGCAAGGCTTCTGTAGCCCATACGGTATGTTGCTGGTGCATCACGTCGCAGCAGACCATACGCCCGTCGTCATAGACGATGATGGCACCATCGCGACATTCGCTGATGGAGCAAACCACACCCTGAGGTACACCGTGCGAATCGTCGGTATAGCCGAACTCATAAAGCAACTGTTGCTGCTGGTTGTAGCTTACCACGCCCTTGTTGGGGATTGCTCCCCAAAGGTTCTTATTCTTGTCAATGTAGACGATGGATGGAATCGTCTCGATACCCATGCGCGCAAAGGTCTGCTTCATGTCGCGCTCAAACGTCTCTGTCTGAGGGTGATAGATACAGTAGCCCGAAGAGGTCTGAATCAGCAGATTGCCGTCGAGCATTTCCTGGATAGCGTTAATGTAGCTGTCGTTAAGCGATGAACCATCCTTGGAGTCGCTCTGGAAGTTCCTGAACGAATAGCCGTCGTAACGGTACAAACCTGCGGGTGTGCCAAACCACATGTATCCTCGAGAATCTTTGAGAATACAGTTCACTTGGCTGGTTGTCAACCCGTCGCGTGCATCGAGTGTCTTAAACAGATAATCAGCTGTCACCGCCAATGGGAGGGTGAGTAGCAGCGCAATCAATAGTTTCTTTATAGTCTTCATAAAGTCTTACTTTCAATCATTATATCATACACGAGTAGTGGTCGACGACTCCCAGTAGGTGGTTCTCCTCGTCGGTTACTAATACTGAGTGTATCTTATATCTGCTCATGATTCTTTGAATTTCAGTAATTTTTGTCTCGGGTCTGACGCATTTCGGTGTACGAGTCATGATGTCGCTCACCGTGCGGTTGAAGAACTCAGCCTGCCATTTCTCCATTGCGCGACGGATATCACCATCGGTAATCAGTCCCATCACGTGACATCCTTCATTCTTCACTTTTAACTCTTCATTCTTCACAGCGATACCCAGTCCGAGCTTGCCCTTGCTCACAAGGATAATCGCTTCGCCCAGATGCATCTCTGGCGGCAATACGGGCAGGTCGTCCTTGAACATTACGTCCTGTGCGGTCGTCAGCAGTCGTTTGCCGATTTCACCGCCTGGGTGGAATTGTGCAAAGTCTCTGGGTTGGAAGCCTCGCTTCTCCATCAGTGCGATAGCCAGTGCGTCGCCCATTGCCAGCTGGGCCATCGTCGAACTCGTCGGCGCGAGGTTCATCGGACAGGCTTCCTTCTCTACGCACACGTTCAAGTGGCAGGTCGAGTATTTGGCCAACAGCGACTGGGGATTACCACTCATGCCGATGATAGGTATCTGCATGTGGAGCACCATCGGGATAAACCTCAACAGCTCGTCAGTCTGTCCGGAGTTTGAGATGGCCAGCACGACGTCGTCGGTGGTCATCACTCCCAGGTCGCCGTGAAACACGTCGAGCGGATTGATGAAGAATGAGGGTGTGCCCGTGCTCGAGAGCGTGGCTGCAATCTTGGCGCCGATGTGTCCGCTCTTGCCTACGCCCGTCACGATGATTTTCCCCTTACACTCATACATCAGATTGACGGCTTCGTTGAAGCTGTCGTCCAGTTGCGAGACGAGTCCCAGCACGGCCTCCGCCTCGTCCTTAAAACATTGTATAGCGTATTCCTTTGCTTCTTTCATGATTATTTGATCAGTTTTTCAACCAGTGCCTCCAGCTTGTCGAGCTCCAGCATGTTGGCGGCGTCGCTGAGACCCTCGTCGGGAGTGGGATGCACTTCAAAGAAGTAGCCCGTTGCCCCAAATGCCTTCGCTGCGAGTGCCATCTTCGGCACAAATTTGCGGTCGCCCCCCGTTGTGCCGTCAGCACCTCCTGGGCGCTGCACGCTGTGTGTGCAGTCCATGATGACCGTAGGCACGATCTCCAGCATGTCGGGGATATTACGGAAGTCAACCACAAGGTTGTTGTAGCCCATCATGTTGCCGCGCTCCGTCAGCCACACGTCCTTGGCACCCGCGTCGCGGGCTTTCTCCACAGGATAGCGCATGTCCTGACCGCTCAGGAACTGTGCTTTCTTGATGTTCACCGTCCGTCCGGTCTTCGCAGCTGCCACGAGCAAGTCTGTCTGGCGGCAGAGGAAGGCAGGAATCTGGATCACGTCACACACCTCACCGACAGGCTCGGCCTGCCAGCTCTCATGGATATCGGTCAGAATCCTGAGTCCGTAGTTAACTTTCACATCAGCCAACATCTGAAGTCCGCGCTCAAGCCCTGGGCCGCGAAAAGAGTGGATTGACGTGCGATTAGCCTTGTCGAACGAGGCTTTGAAGATGATGTCGGTACCCAGTTTGGTGTTGATTTCCACCAACTTACGCGCCACGGTGTCAAGCAGTTCTGCCGACTCTATGACACAGGGACCAGCTATAATGGTTGTTTTGCTACTCATATCTTCGTGCAAAAATACACATTTTATTCAAATCCACAAAAAAAAATAATATTTTTTTAATCTTTAATGAGGTGAATGTCTCTTTGCGGGAACGGGATTGAGATGTTATTCTCATTCAGCGTGTCGTACACACACTTCAGGACATCGCTGACCACATACGATTTCTTAGGTGCGTCAGCCCAGACGAAAAGCTTGAAGTTCACGCTCGAGTCGGCCATCTCCGAGCAGACGCACTTCACCTGCTTCGAGCGGTCCATCCAGCGGTGGTTCATCTTGTTGAGCGCCCCTTCCACGAGGTCGGTGACCTGCTTCAGGTTTGAGCCGTAGGCCACACCAAAAGGCACGACAGCCAGCACGTAGCCGTGATTGCGCGTCAGGTTCTTGTAGTTCTTGGTGAAGAGCTGTGCGTTCTGGAAGGTGATGACCTCGCCGTAGAGCGACTCTATCACGGTCGAGGTATAGCTGATGGAGGACACCTTTCCCATGCGTCCGTCCACCTCGATCCAGTCGCCCACCTTGATGCGTCCCGCCATCAGCGTCGCGCCGTAGTAGATGTTCTCGATGATGTCTTTCGAGGCGAATCCGATACCGGTGGAGAGTCCGCCCGAGATAGCCACGAGCCAGGCCACGCTGATGTGTAGCAGCGAGAGCGAGAACATCAGCCAGATGCCCCACACGAGCACTTGGATCACGTTTTTGCCCATCACCTCCTTCGAGGCCGCTGTCGAGGGGTCGGTCGCCTCGTAGTGTATGCGCAGCAGTGAGAGTATCGTGCGGGCTATCCAGCGGAACAGGAACCACAGCGAGATGACCATTGCCAGCTTGATGATGGAGAGCTGCAGATTGTCGAGGTCGATGAAGTGGTAGCGGAAGATGCGCATGCACAGCTCGTTGAGGTTGAACACCTTGGCGGCCCAGTAGATGCTGAGCATCACTGAGCAGACGCTCAGCACTGGCATCGCGACCTTCTCCACGAGGTTGTAGGCCCACGTCTGGGTGACGGGCTTTTCGGCGAAGTGGCGCTTCTTGGCGTAGAGCTCCAGGTAGAGGCTGATGCAGGTGATGGTCAGAATGCACGTTAGCTGCATGATCCACCAGATGAGCAGCTGTACGGCCAGCAGCGTGTAGCCTGCCAGCGAGCAGCCTACGGAGGCTACGAAGACGGTCTGCGACAGGTAGGTGTAGAACATGTCTGAGCGCGGCACGTTGCGGTTGTGCCTCCTGATGACCCACCACTGCCACAGGGCGCACGCCAGCAGCAGCGGCGGCAGGAAGATGTTCACCACCTCGTTGGGAATCAGGATGATGCGGAAGCCGATGACGATGAACCCGATGGCCAGCAGCGGCATGTAGATATAGAAGGCGCTCCGGATCTGGTCGCCCTTTACGCGCAGCAGCAGCGACACGAGGATCACGCCCAGCAGCCATGAAAACTCCACGAGTAGCGAGGAGGCCATCGCGATGAAGTTCTGATCCGAGTTGCCCAGCAGCCCTTGTATGATGGCATAGGTGATGGTGGTAGTGGCCAGGATGATGATGGGCTGCTTCTTGTAGAACTCCTCCGTCTTGAACCGCCGGGGCAGCAGCAGCTTGAAGAAGAGCAGGCTGAGCAGGCACGCCACGATGTAGAAGATCAGGGTGGCGAAGAACATGCCGAAGACCCAGATCGAGCTCCACTGCGACTCGCGATGCCTGTCGGCGTGCTCGTCCACGCTGTATTTCTTGCGGAGCGTCTCGGTCATCGACTTCCACCGCCGGGGCAGGTTCTGCATCAGCGTCAGGTAGCTCTCGCCGCCGTTGATGAAGATGCTGCGCTGTATGTCGGTATAGCGTTTCTGGGCGAAGTCGTTCATTTCGCTCAGCCGCCGCTCCGCCATGTTGTAGTAGCGTATGTTGCGCTTCAGCTGCTGCTCGTTCTCACCGAGCAGCTCGCGTATGTTCTTGGCCAGCACCAGGCAGGAGTCGCGGCGGCTCTTGCCGTATTTCGTGGTCATCATGTCGGGCATCGACTCCAGCCTGACGATGAGGCTGTCGTAGCGCGCCAGGTCGGCCTCCGTCTTCTTGAGGAACTGCGTGAATGGCAGTTGCCCCCTGTGGAAGTCGTAATACTGCTTAGTGGCTTCGTGGCAGGCGTAAGTCAGGTCGAACACGTTGTCCTGCTGCTGCGAATAGAGCATCAGCGCGTTCTGGTCGGCCTGCTTGAGCGTGAGCAGCATCTGGGTGATCAGCGTTTTCGTGCGATCCTTGCGTATAGACGAGCGCACGGTCAGCTCGTTGTAGTATTGCTCCAGTTCTGCCTGTAGGAATGTGAGCGTCTGCTCCAGGTCCTTCTCCTTCAGCACGGCGCTGGCCGTAGTGGCGATACCCACGAAGAGGGTGATCAGTAATAGTAGTCTTTTCATTTATTTCTGTGGCATGTGATAGCGAATGAGGCCCGCGAGCGGAGTCTTGATGATGGTGCCAGTCATACGGCCGTATGCGGCAACAGCCTCGCGCAGTTGATCCTGATAGTGGAAGGCGATGCTGCCTACGAACGAAATGGGCAGCTCATGGTGCTCGTAGGGGGCGATATGTACGCGCAGGAAGTCGGTGAAGTTCTGCACGACGACATCGCGCACACCCTCATTGTCGAGGTGGTCGCTGATGAATTCCGACAGCGAGGCCAGCCATCGGTTGGCCAGGGGCTGACGGTACACGCGGTTGATGACCTCTCTCAGCGAGAGCTTCGTCTTGGCCTCGAAAGCCTGCAGCACGTCGGGAGAGAGCACCCCGCAGTAGAGGTCGTGCAGGAATCGCTTGCCCAGTGCGGCACCACTGCCCTCGTCGCCGAGGATGTAGCCCAGTGCAGGGGTGTGCTGCACGATGCCGGTGCCGTCGTAGAGACACGAGTTAGCACCCGTTCCGAGGATGCAGGCGATGCCCTCCTTGCGGCCGCAGAGGGCGCGGGCAGCACCCAGCAGGTCGCTGTGGGCCTCTACGATCGAAGCCTGTGGGAACAGTTCGCTGAGCAGCGACGACATCAGCTGCTCCATCTCGGGGCGCACGCCGCTGCCGTAGAAATAGACGGCGTACGGGAAGTCGGGCGTCAGCACCGACGAACTGCGAAGTTTCTGTACGTCAGGATTTGACCCCATACGCCCCATGAATTCCTCGCGGATGATCTTCACGATCTCCTCGCGCGACTGATGGATGGGGTTGAGGCCCTGTGTCGAGAGGACTACTGGTTGACCGCTGGCTGTGACGATTGCCCAGTCGGTTTTGGTGCTTCCGCTATCTGCAATAAGTATCATATTTCGTAAGTTTTAAATCTATTCGACTGCAAAATTATAAAAAAAGATGCAATTACGCAAAAATCCCCGCCCATTTTTTTTGAGCGGGGATTCTTTTTTATTCTAGTACCCTATGCAACTGGTTGCCCCAAGGGCGGTGAGGATGGCAGACGCAATGGATGCGATAATCTGCACAACCCATTTGAAAGTTTCCTTCTTTGTCATACGCGTTTAAGATTTTAATGGTTTAAGTTACGGTTCGTTCCTCGATTAAGGCGCAGCCCCCAGGTCTGGCGCCAAAGTGGAAGGCGCAGCCCCCGGGTCTGGCGCCAAAGTACAGTCGCGAGCGACTTTACTTTGGGGCCTGACCCCAGTAATCCCTCCGGCAACCGAAGACTTTACTTTGGGGCCTGACCCCAGAGTGCACC
>ODAI010500023.1_pt1 | contig 18567 bp, 14 predicted proteins | sample 1539321 | NCBI WGS metagenome assembly ODAI01 (sample SAMN02144231, study PRJEB22623) | gut metagenome | biome: sheep rumen | host: Ovis aries | place: New Zealand
GACGAGAAGCGCAAAATGATGACGCGCATCTACGGCATCTCGTTCCCCAAGAAAAAGATGCTTGACGAATACCTCGTGCTGCTTGAAGAGGCAAAAAAACGCGACCACCGCAAGATAGGCAAAGAACTTGACCTATTCATGTTCTCGGATATGGTTGGCAAAGGTTTGCCGATATGGTTGCCGCGCGGCACTCAGCTGCGCCTGCGCCTCGAGGACTTTTTGAAGAAAATCCAGAAACGGTTCGGATATCAGCAAGTTATCACACCTCACATCGGCAATAAGCAGCTCTATGTCACATCAGGTCACTGGGATCACTATGGCAAGGACTCGTTCCAACCCATCACGACCCCCGAGGAAGGTGAGGTATATCTGCTCAAACCCATGAACTGCCCTCATCACTGCATGATATTCCGCAACAGCCCGCGCAGCTACAAAGACCTGCCGCTGCGCATCGCAGAATTCGGAACGGTATATCGCTATGAACAAAGTGGTGAATTACATGGGTTGACACGCGTACGTTCGTTCACACAAGATGACGCTCATATCTTCTGCCGCCCCGACCAAGTCAAAGAAGAATTCCTCAAAGTAATGGACATCATCCAGATTATCTTCAAAGCCCTTGATTTCAAACAAGTTGAGGCTCAGATATCACTGCGTGATCCCAACAACAACACCAAATACGTCGGCAGCGACGAGGTATGGGCAAAAGCCGAACACGCCATCATCGAAGCGTGCGAAGAAAAAGGCCTCCAGGCCCGCGTGGAATATGGTGAAGCGGCATTCTATGGTCCTAAACTCGATTTCATGGTTAAGGACGCCATAGGCCGTCGTTGGCAGTTGGGTACGATACAAGTCGATTACAACCTGCCTGAACGTTTTGAGTTGGAATACACCGGAGAGGATAATCAGAAGCACCGTCCTGTTATGATACACCGCGCTCCATTTGGGTCTATGGAACGCTTCGTGGCGGTACTGATAGAACACACCGCCGGCAAATTCCCATTGTGGCTGACCCCGGACCAGGCTATTGTGCTGCCAATATCAGAGAAGTTCAACGACTATGCTCAAGCCGTAGCGCAACAACTCAACGACCTTGGAGTGCGCACACTGGTTGACGACCGCAACGAAAAAATAGGTCGCAAAATACGCGACAACGAATTGCGCCGCATACCATATATGCTTATAGTGGGTGAGAAAGAAGAAGCAGAACGCGTTGTTTCGGTTCGTCGCCAAGGCGAAGGCGATAAAGGCGCGATGAAGGCTGAAGACTTCGCTGCACTCATTAATGGTGAAGTAGAAGCCGCCTTAAGCCAGTATTAAGTAAGAGTTGATAAGAAATCAAAACAACACTTAAACACTTAAACACATACCACTATGGAAAAATTAAAACAATTCATGGACCTCTACTTCATCAGTGTTCTCAAAGAGCACTATGTAGATTTCGAGGGTCGTACAGGCAGGTATTGCTATGCTGGTTTCGTACTTGTCAACATTTGCCTGTCGCTCATCGCATTGCTTCTTGATAATATACTTGGAATAAGTATTCTGTCAGGACTACTATCATTGGCACTGCTTCTCCCCGGTCTAGGCATCAACGTGAGACGTATGCACGATTTGGGCAAGAGCGGATGGTTTGTACTGATAGCATTAATTCCACTCGTTGGTGGTCTGATTCTGCTATACATGGGTATCTTCATGCAGGGAGAACAAATGGAGAACCAGTATGGACCAGTACCCGAAGACAAAAAATTCTGAAACGACAATACCATATTTTAATAACAGGTTTATTGCCAAAGATGTCAGCTGACATTTAGGCACAATTTTTGCACGGAAAATATTCCTAACCATTGCATAAATAATACATGCGACAACTAAAAATTACTCATTCAATCACTAATCGTGAAAGCCAGTCTCTTGACAAGTACCTTCAGGAAATTGGTCGTGAGCAACTCATCTCGGTCGAAGAAGAAGTAGAATTAGCTCAAAAGATTCGTCAGGGTGACACACGTGCCCTTGAGAAGCTTGTGAGCGCCAATCTGCGTTTCGTGGTATCTGTTGCCAAACAGTACCAGAACCAAGGTCTTACGCTTCCAGACCTTATTAATGAAGGTAATGTGGGTTTGATAAAGGCCGCAGAGAAATTCGACGAGACGCGTGGCTTCAAATTCATCTCTTATGCCGTTTGGTGGATTCGCCAATCCATTTTGCAGGCTCTGGCAGAACAGTCACGTATCGTGCGTCTTCCGCTCAATCAGGTTGGTTCTATCAACAAGATCAACAAGGCATTAGCCAAATTCGAGCAAGAGCACGAACGTCGTCCATCAGCAGAAGAATTGTCAGCACTCACAGGCATTGAGGCGGAGAAAATCAGCGAGACGCTGAAGATGCAAGGTCGCCACGTGTCCGTTGACGCACCTTTCGTAGAGGGTGAAGACAACAGTTTGATAGATGTCATGGTCAATGAAGACGCTCCCAACGCCGACAAAGGACTCATCAACGAGTCCCTCTCACGCGAGATAGACCAAGCTCTTTCGGCACTCACCGAGCGCGAAGCAGACATCGTCAAGAAGTTCTTCGGCATTGGAGTTCCGGAAAAGACACTCGAAGAAATCGGCACCGAATTCGGGCTGACGAGAGAACGCGTAAGGCAAATAAAGGAGAAAGCCATTCGCAGACTCAGAGGCAATCCGAGAGCTTTGAGACTCAAAACATTCTTGGGATAAGCTTTCGCAGACAACCTACAGGCTGTCAGACATGATTATTTTTTTAGGGCTTCCGCGGGTCAACAGACCTGCGGATTTTTTTTGTAAGATAATGTATTGTGAATCTTAACAAAAAATCGTAACTTTGCAAGTAAAGATAAAAAAAACAGCAATAAAAAGACTATGAAACAACTAACAACAATCATTATGGCTACGCTATGCCTGTTTGCGTCTTGCACCAAAAAGACAGAACAGGATAGCACCGCGACATCGAACATTAACCCACAAACTTCCGTGATTTCAGAACTACAAGAAGTAGCAGGTCGCGTAAACTTCGGCTCAAATGCCATCATCACGCCACTTCCTGCAATCATGATTGCCACATATGACGAAAACAAAAATCCCGACGTAATGATGGCGGCATGGGGAGGGCAATGCGGACCTAAACATATTTGTTTCACACTATCACCTCACCGCACAACAACTAACATACGACTCCACAAGGCATTCACAGTCAGTTTCGCAACCAAAAATGACATTGCTCAATCCGACTATTTCGGAATCGTTTCTGCCAATGATGTTCCTGACAAAGTGGCACGCGCAGGATTTACGGCAACGCCAAGTCCTAATGTCAATGCGCCAATCATCAACGAGTACATGCTTACCCTTGAATGCCGCGTTGTTGAAATTCAGGAACACGACAACGGCGGTTGCCTCGTTGTGGGCGAGGTCGTAAACATGAGCGCCGACGAGTCGATACTCGATGAAGAAGGGCGCGTGGACCTTGAGAAGTTGCAACCCGTAATATTCGACTCATCAAACAATACATATCGCATAGTAGGCGACAGCGTTGGAACGGCTTGGGGATCAGGAAAAGTATTCATAAAATAAATAAGAATCACTAAAAATGAAAAAACTACTGCTCACTATCGCGGCTATCGCGCTGTTATGCTCCTGCACTCATAGTTCAACAGCAACAGTGTCGGCTGTTGAAACCAAATCATCAGACACTGCTGTCGTATATTTCACACAAGAAATCTCTCCCGCAGCATTGGTACGCATTTACAAAGCTCTGGGTCGAGAAGCAACCGGTCGTGTAGCAATAAAGATTTCTACCGGTGAAGCCGGAGGACATAACTACCTTCAGCCTCGCCTCATACAACAACTCGTCAATACCGTTAACGGCACCCTGGTAGAATGCAACACAGCGTATGCCGGTAAGCGTAATAGCACAGAAGCTCATTGGCAGACAATCCGCGAACACGGTTTTCTGGACATCGCCAAGGTTGACATCATGGACGAGCAGGGCGACATGACAATACCCGTAGCTGACAGCACATGGATAAAGCACGACATCGTCGGCAAGCACCTTGCCAACTACGACTTTATGATTAACCTCGCGCACTTCAAGGGGCACGCGATGGGAGGCTTCGGAGGCGTACTCAAGAACCAGAGCATCGGCGTGGCGTCCTCAGCCGGCAAGGCCTACATCCACTCCGCAGGCATCACTGCAGACCCCGTAGAATGCTGGAACCACACACAAAATCAGGACGCTTTCTTGGAAAGCATGGCAGCCGCGGCACAGGCTGTGCACAACTATTTCGGCAATGGCGAGCGCATCATATACATCAACGTTGTCAACAACCTTTCTGTTGACTGCGACTGCGATTCTCATCCCGCAGCCCCCGAGATGAACGACATCGGCATTCTTGCCAGTTTGGACCCTGTGGCTCTTGACCAAGCCTGTGTAGATCTTGTGTTTAACTACCCATCAAGCGATGGCGATGACGCCTCGGCACTCATCGAACGCATCAACTCGCGCCACGGCATTCACACCATAGAGCACGCCGCGAAGATAGGTCTGGGAAGTCGCAATTACCGTATTGTGCAAATCGATGGAGAAGAAATGCTTGGCACGCTCAACGACAATGGTCTATCGCTACTGGTTCGCAACCATGGTATCACCACACAACATGGTCAGCAAGGTATTTCAGACCTACTATCACTCATAAGTAAGTCACCGGAACGGCTTCGTGGAGCCGTAGTGGCAGACAAATTAATAGGCAAAGCCGCGGCATCAGTCATAGTATGTGGAGGTGTGAAAAGCGTATATACGAACATCATTTCTTCTCCTGCCAAACAAATGCTTGACAAAGCGGGAATTGAGGTACACTACGATGAAGAAGTTCCGCAAATTCTCAATCGCGACATGACAGGGCAGTGCCCAATAGAGAGTAAAATAAATGACGCTGACAATGCCGAAGATTGTCTGAAAATTCTCATTGAACAATTAGGAATTCCGGAATAAAAGTTATGGCTGACAACTATTTAGAACGACACCAAGAAGAATACGAAAAGCGCAAAGCTGAATGGCTAAAAGGCGGCAGAAAGAAACACCGCCCGGCACTTGAACGCCCTGAAGACGAAAGTTTATGATTAGCCGAAACCGGTGCCGCTTGTGAGTAATGGCGAGGCGAGAATGTTGCGATTTAGCTCGGCAAAGAAAACGAGTTTGTTTTTGCCGAGCGTTAGCAACAAAGGCGCAGCCAAAACGAACTATGAAATTGAAGCTTTATAAAACAATAATACAGTACCATGAAAGAGAAATATGACTACCTGATTGTCGGAGCCGGGCTATTCGGTTCTGTATTTGCGCACGAGATGACACAACTTGGTAAAACATGCCTCGTAATAGACCAACGGGAACACACCGGTGGAAACATCCACAACACAATTATTGACGGAATACATGTCCATCAATATGGTGCGCATATTTTCCATACTGACAACAAGTCAGTTTGGGACTACGTCAATCGCTTCGTGACCATGAACCGCTTTACCAATAGCCCATTGGCACGCATTGGTAATGAGCTCTATAACTTGCCGTTCAATATGAACACTTTTCATCAACTCTGGGGAGTCATGACACCTGCCGAAGCCCGTGCAAAAATTGAAGAACAATGCGGACAATACAAAGACATAGACCCTGAAAATCTTGAACAGCAAGCTCTGAAACTGGTCGGTCATGACATCTACGAAAAACTCATACACCACTACACCGAAAAGCAATGGGGCAGACCCTGCAACACATTGCCGCCATTCATCATCAAACGCATTCCGCTGCGCTTCACCTATGATAACAACTACTTCAACGACCCGTATCAAGGAATTCCTATCGAGGGCTATAATACTCTGATTGACAAGCTACTCAAAGACTGCGATATCGTTCTTGGCGAAGATTACCTGACAAATCGTGACTCGTGGAACTCCAAAGCCGATAAAATACTTTATACCGGCTGCCTCGACGCATATTTCAACTATTGTGAAGGACGCCTTGAATATCGTAGTCTTCGCTTCGAGACCGAGCACCTCGAAATCGCTGACTACCAAGGTAATGCCGTTGTTAACTACACAGGAGCCGATGTGCCATACACGCGAATTATCGAACACAAACACTTCAACTTCGGCTCACAACCCACTACCGTAATAACACGTGAATACCCTGACACATATCAAGCCGGCAAAGTTCCATACTACCCCATCAACGATGAACGTAACAGCACTCTGTATCAAAAGTATGCAGCAATGGCAGCCCAACAAGAAAGACTGATTATAGGAGGCCGATTGGCAATGTACAAATACTTCGACATGGACGACACCATTGCCGCCGCCTTAACGCTCGCACAACAACAACGGTAATGAACCATTTTTTCGACAAAGTAGCTCGCCACTTACTAGACACAATAGAAGGTAACATGCTCAACATGAGCATAGTATTCCCTAATCGTCGAGGAGGTGTGTACTTTACTCGCAGCTTAAGCGCCAACTCCAACGGACGAATAGTAGCGCCTAAGATATGCACGCTATCAGATTGTTTTTCAAGCATATCACATCTGATGCCAGCAGACGATATGCTATCAATGTTCATGCTCTATAAGGTCAATGAGGACTACGACCGCGAGCACACTCCGCTCACACGTTTCTGGAACCTTGCGCCTTTGCTGTTGGAAAACATGAACGACTGGGATATGTATCTCACCGACGTCAAAGGAATGTTGCGCGAGAGCACCACATGGTCGAAAATGGGAGGCGATTTCAGCTTTCTGACAGAAGAACAGCGAAAAGCCATCGAAGAGTTCTGGGGAATGGAAATTGGTAAGGACATTGGACGTCAGCACAGCGAAGAATGGTGGAACAGACTGCTTTATCTCTATGAAAATCACCGCCGCGTAATGACCGCCGAAGGCTATGGCGATGATGGTATGATTGCACGTGACGCTATCGGCAAAATACAAAATGACACAGCAAACATCGAAGGACAAATATTCGTATTTGTTGGTTTTAACGAACTCAACGGGGCGGCGATGACTTTCATGCGTGAAATGAAACGACGCGGACAAGCTATATTCTATTGGGACTACGACCTTCCTCAAGCAGAACAAAGAGCACAAAAAGTTGTTGACAAATATCCGCTACTATTCAAAGACCGCAACAAACAATTATTCCCTGACAGCCTGCCACGGGACATCAACAACACCAATGAAAAACCCATTGTTCATCAGATTGCCGTAAACAGTAAAACGGGCTTGAGCAAATTCACTTCATCATTGCTCGGACATATCGCCACAGAACAACAGGACTTGACAGGGACATGCCTGCTGCTAACCCATACCGATGACCTATTGCCACTACTTACCACACTACCCGACTCAATACCCATCAACATAACCATGCAAATGGCGTTGCGAACAAGCAATGTCTATGGATGGATATCAGCCTTATTCGACACACTATCGGCTCGCAGAACCAACAAGCAGGAAGCGGCTTTCTACTATCTTCCGCTTACGCACTTACTTGTCTCACCACTAACGCAATACATAGACAAAAAAGCTTGCGACACACTACTAAACTATATCAGGAAGTTTAACCAAATAGCTCCTATGATACCTGATATGGTCAACATTGTGGGCAAAAACAACTTGCTTGCCACATTCCTCACCGAACTTTACAATATCAGCAACGGACGCGACCTGCTCACCTTTATTCGCCATTGGTCGCGACATATCACCAATAGTCAAGAGCGGCAATACCACGATGACAAAATGCAGGGCAAAGAAGCTCATAGGTCCATAAGCCACGAAATGCTCAAAGCTCTGCTATTTTCGCTTAATGTGCTCAACGAACAAATCAATGGCAAATACGGACAAAGCATTGTCTTTGACACCACAACCATGCGTTTGTTGATTATCACTCACTGCCAAAATGTAAGCCTAAACTTTGTCGGTCACCCACTTCATGGAGTACAAATCATGGGTCCTCTTGAGGCTCGCGGACTTGATATGCAACGCCTAATCATAGTCGGAGCCGGCGAACAATCTCTACTCAAACACACACACAAACAACAACTTGTGCCGCCAAGTGTCAGATATGCCTACGGACTACCTACGCCGGAAGACGAAAATGCCGTAGCAGCATATAACTTTTTGAGAATGATGGGGCACACAAAGGAGGTTTATTTCCTCTGGGACAGCAGACAAAGTAATAACGACCGCGGTGAGATGTCGCACCTGATAAAAATCATCAACGACATCTACGGCATAACTCCTAATGCCGAAACAGACAAAGGCATCATCAAAGCCGTGAACGGCAAGGATGACAACACTATGCCCGTCAACAACATCGATACAAACTTTACTTATAGCCTCAAAGATGACGAATATCGTAGCTTAAGAAAATACCTGAAAAGTTCACATTGCGGGAAACACTTGTCGCCTTCAGCAATCAACACTTATATCAGCTGTAAACTCAAATTCTATTTCAAATATATCGTTGGCATATATCCCAAGAAAGAGATGTCTGAAGATGTGGAAGCCACCAGTTTCGGCACTATGTTCCACAACACCATGGATTATCTCTACCGCATATATACCGGCAAAACCATTACTAAGTCAGACATCAAAGGCATCATAGCTGATGAACAGCGTATTACTGATGCCATACACTATGCTTACAACTTGGAATACCACAGCAAAAGCACAAAGACACACACACCCGAGGGGCAATATCTTTTGGCATGTGAAGCAGTGCGCACCTTCGTCATTAATCAGTTAGAGAAAGACCTTGACACAGCACCTTTCATTTATATCGGAGCCGAGATAAAGATTTATGGCGAAATGCAACTGGCGTCGGGAGATAGTGCCATGCTTGAAGGCATACTGGACCGGGTAGATATAGTTAATGGAGATACGCTGCGAATAATTGACTATAAGACAAGCCGTATCACCTCAAGCATTGATAACAAATACAAGCTCAACCCCATGAGCACCCTTTTCGACCCTAACAAAGAACGTCCGGAATACGGATTCCAGACACTGATGTACACTATGCTCATCAACAACTCTAACAAGTATCGTGACATTGTTCAAGGCAAGACACTACAGCCCCACGTGTTCCTCGTATGTATGCAACCAAATATGCATCCGGGTCATCAAAGTATGGTGACGGCTGACTATATCCACGACATGAAAAGCGGTGACGAGGAAATCACCGAAAATGGCAAGAAAATTTATACGGTAACTAATGTTAGGGAATACTTTGAAAGCCATCTGAAAGCAACATTAGAAAACATGTTTGACTCTACAGCGCCTATCATGCCGACAAGCAATCAAAAAGCATGCACATATTGCGAATTCATCAACCTATGCAACACCCTGAAACATAAGGCACAGCAAAGTTAATCATTATTTATTGGCCAAGTCATAGACCCATTGTCGTACCTGCATACCCCACTGACGTGATGTTTTTTGTGATGTAAAAGTTGAAGGAAGTATCGGACGACCGACATGTATCACAAAATGATTGCCACGCTGACGAAACATTTCGTCAACAAGGTATAGCATTTCTATATTCATCTTGATACCCAATCTTTTGCGCCATAAAGCAAGGTTGTAGAAAAAAGATGAATTCCTACCCTCGAAATATAGTGGAACGATAGTACGGTTATACTGCACAGACTTTTCAATAAAGTTCTTCCTCCATTCAAGATCTTGTATCTTGCCGTCAATCTTTCGCGAACACGCCCCTGCCGGAAAAGTCAGTAAATGATGAGTGGAAGAATACTCTTGAGCCATAATACGCGAAAGTTCCCTACTCTGCATTCCTACCTTATTAATCGGAAGAAACAACTCCTTAAGTCCATCAACATACATCAAAAAATCATTAACGAAAACACGCAGATTACTGTTATAGCGCTTACAGAGCATTTGCATAATAACCATGCCATCCATTCCTCCCAAGGGATGATTACTGACAAAAAGTAAAGGTTCACTATCTGCGCCGGGCAAATTCTCTTCACCGACAAAAGAGCATGAAACATTAAACTCCGCCAATACGCCATCAAGAAATTCAAGTCCTTGCTTATCGCCCACGCGGTTGAGAATACCATTCATATCATCCTGATGAATAATACGTTTGAGATAATTAACAATAAATGAAGGTATGTGCTTGCCGGGAAATTTATTGGCAATGACGGTGTCTATGTCAAACTTTTTGTTCATTATGTCGTTATGGTTATTTAATAAAAAATGCTCCTCTGCGGAGCACAAAAAGTAGTGGGTACGGGACTCGAACCCGTGTTCCCGGCGTGAGAGGCCGGTGTCCTAGACCGCTAGACGAACCCACCGTATCTATGAAAGCATAAGGCTTTTTTGCGACTGCAAAGGTACGTATATTTTTTGAATACACAATACTTATACGCTTTTTTTTTGCTAATAAATTTGCCTACATGAATTATTTTGCGTAATTTTGCATTACCTAAAACGTTAAGCATTCTGCGGCATTGGCGTAATTGGTAGCCGCGCCAGACTTAGGATCTGGTGACGAAAGTCGTGTAGGTTCGAGTCCTATATGCCGCACTCAGCAAAGGTCGCAAGAGTAATACCTTGCTGACCTTATTATTTTATAGGTTCTATGCAAGTCAAATTCAAGAAATTAGTTCCCGAAGCCTGTGCACCATGCAGAGCACATGCCACCGATGCCGGCTGTGACCTTGTCGCCACATCGTGCCAAACCGATTCAGACGGCAACATAGTCTATGGCACGGGTATAGCCCTCGAAATTCCCGAAGGATATATGGGACTGTTATTTCCAAGAAGCAGCAATGCCAAGAAAGACCTGCTACTCTGTAACAGCGTGGGAGTTATTGATAGTGCCTACCGCGGTGAGGTGATGCTGAAATTCAAACCTACAATGGGCACAAAACGCTATGAAGTAGGCGATAGAATTGCGCAACTGATAATAATGCCTTACCCTGACGTGGAATTTTGTCAAACTCAAACATTGAGCGATACGGAACGAGGAAATGGAGGATATGGAAGTACAGGAAAATAGTCCTTTTTACCTGCACCGTTTAGATAGTGGCATTCGCGCTATCATAACCCAATCACAAGCCCCGGTATCGTACTTGGGGTTTATGATTAATGCCGGTTCACGAGACGAGAAACCATCGAACTATGGTCTGGCGCACTTTATCGAGCACACGATATTCAAAGGCACCACAACACGCAACAGCCGACAAATCATTGACCGCATAGAAAATATAGGAGGCGAAATAAATGCCTACACTACAAAGGAGGAGACCACGCTATATTGCTGTGTGCCGAACAAATATGTGGAAAGAGCAATAGAGCTGATGACCGATATGCTATTCCACCCCACATTCCCTGAAGACAAAATAGACAGTGAGAGACAGGTAATCATAGAAGAGATAGAGAGTTATAAAGATAGTCCCGCGGAACAAATTTACGATGATTTTGAGGAATTGGTGTACGGCCGTCACCCTCTGGGGCACAACATATTAGGCACAGCGACGCACGTAAAGCGCTTTGCAGCATCAGATGCCAAACGTTTCATGGCGGAGCATTATCATAGCGATGGTATAGTATTTTTCTGCCACACCACTCACCCTGCTGAACGTGTTTGCGATTGGGTGCAGAAACATCTCTATACTGTACCCTACACATCACCACGGACACCACGGGAAAAGCCTGACGCATATATGGTGAAACGTAAACCCTTCGTACTGAAGCACCATCAGGCACACTGCGTTGCCGGAAACGTAGTGATGGATATGTTCGGAAATTGGAAAAAAATTCCCGTCAACATGCTTAATCACATCATTGCGGGACCATGCATGAACAGCCGTCTCAATCTGCTGCTACGGGAAAAATACGGATTGGTATATAATATTGAGAGTTCCGTACAACACTTCTGCGATACGGGGCTCTGGAGTCTGTACTTCGGATGCGACAGGAATGACATTGAGCGCTGTCAAGAACTAATCGAAAAAGACCTCAAGGAATTATGTTCCACACTTTTGTCCAATATGCAATTAAGGAAGTATAAAATGCAAATCCGCGGACAGCTCGCCATTGCGGCACAAAGTCCTGAAAACGTAATCCTTACATATGCCAAAAACTACCTGCACCGCAATTCGCTTCAAACTTGGGAACAATTAGCGCTGAAATATGAAAAAATCAACGCTGACACTCTGCAGGTTGTGGCACAAGAATACTTCGCACCCGACAAATTGTCATGGATTGCGATATAAAAAACGTAAACGTGTTTTGGCGCATTTTTTGTTGCGTAACAACAGCAAAAATGTATTGTGAAAAAATATGATAAAATGAATATGAACCAAAAAGTTTTTTCTTGTTTGCTTGCTTTGCTTTGTAGTCTGTATCTATCAGCACAGACAGCCACTTACACTCTTGAGCAGTGCCGTGAGATGGCTAAAGCGCAAAATAAGCAAACGCAGATAAATGAAGAAAACGTAGCTGCCGCGAAAGCCATGCGTCAGGCTGCTTTCGCCAACTTCTTTCCAAAACTAAGTGCAAATGCCGCCTACTTATGGAATCAGAAGGACCTCGTACTGGCTCCTGATAAACTCGACACGAGAATAGGTACCGTACAAGCTAACGGCGGTATTGAGTGGGCTCAAACCGCTGGTATGCAAAATCTTCAGAACACTATAGCCGGTCTTGCCACAACTGCTGAAGCCGCAAGCCCGGGGGCCGGAATGATAGTGACACAAATGGCCAATGGAGCCATCAACAGCGTGGGGAATGCCATGGGCGGTATATATGGCGACATACGTAAAGAACTGACATTTGACATCAAGAATATGTTCGTGGTACAAGCCGGAGTTATACAACCTATTTTCATGGGCGGTAAACTGCGTGAGTTATACCGAATAGCCAAAGCCAACGAACAGATTGCCAAAATTCGCACCAAAGGCAACGATGATGACATTATTGTCAATGTTGATGAAGCATATTGGAGAGTTGTATCTGTTGACGAGAAACTGAAATTGGCTAACCAATACGTGGGCTTGCTGGAACAACTGGAACATGACGTACAGATTATGGTTGACGAAGGAGTTGCGACACAATCAGAACTACTCAAAGTACGTGTTAAACTCAGCGAAGCGAGAATGCAACAGTTGCAAGCCATGAACGGCTTATCACTGAGCAAGATGGCATTGGCTCAAATTTGCGGTATGCCACTTGACGAACAGTTCAACGTTGACTCTGACAAACTCACGGAAGTGGAGCTTACCACTAAAGAGGTCAATATGGAAGAGGTTTACGACAACCGCACGGAATTGCAACTGCTCGAACAAGCTAATAATATCGCCAAGTCAGGCGTCAAATTAGCAGCTTCCACACTGCAGCCTAATATCATGGCGAGCGCCAATTATATATGGTCTAACCCAAGCGTTTTCAACGGTTTTCAGAAGAAATTCGATGGTTTCTTTAATGTTGGCGTTGTTATGAACGTGCCAATTGCCCATGTCAATGATATCTTCCTGCTCAAAGCCGCTAAGCACAAAGCACGCACAATAGAACTCAAGTTGGAAGAGTCGCGCGAAAAAATCGAATTACAAACAACGCAATCGCGCAATAAAGTCGAAGAGGCAAACATGAAACTGACCATGGCACGCAATAATCTTACCAATGCCGATGAAAACCTGCGTATGGCTAAAGAGGCATTTTCTGAAGGAGTGATGACGTCATCAGAGTTGCTCGGAGCGCAAACAGCATGGCTCAACGCACATAGTCAACTCATCGACACGGCGATAGAAGCCAAGGTATGCCAACTATACTTCCTCAAACACACTGGCAATTTGTAGTAAGAAAAAGACAAAACAAACAAAATAATGGAAAAGAAATCACATAAGGGTAATCTGCTGATTGGCTTGATAGCCATAGGCATAGTAGTAATTGTAGTTGCCTTGATAGGCATATTCGCCATACGCCCCGAGCCGGTGCTGATAACCGGTGAGGCTGAGGCTACCGAATATCGTATTTCGAGCAAAGTGCCGGGACGTATAGAACGCTTTGGAGCAGAAGAAGGCGAAATGATTCATAAGGGTGACACATTGGTATTCATTGATTCTCCTGAAGTTCGCGCAAAACTTGCTCAAGCACAAGCAGCGCAAAAAGGAGCCGCGGCGCAAAACCAAAAAGCCATCAAAGGTGCTCGTGCGGAACAGATACAGGGAGCCTATGAATTATGGCAAAAGGCGAAAGTGGGAGTTGACATCGCCAAGAAATCTTTCGATAGAGTTCAGAACCTTTACGACAAGAACGTTGTAACAGCCCAAAAGCGCGATGAAGTAGAAGCCCAATACAAAGCCGCACTGGCCACGGAAGCCGCCGCAAAATCGCAATATGACATGGCTCGCAACGGCGCTCAAAGTGAAGATAAGATGGCAGCCCAAGCACTACTGGATAGAGCTACAGGTGCTGTGGAAGAAGTTGAGAGTTACCTCAATGAGATAAGACTCACATCACCCATTGACGGTATGGTAGAAGATCGTTTCCCTAAGGTTGGAGAACTCGTAGGACAAGGAGCGCCAATCATGTCTATCATAGACCTGAACGACCAATGGTTCAAATTCTCGGTTAGGGAAGACATGCTTGCCGACATCAAAATCGGCACAGAACTCAAACTGCGCATTCCCGCATTGGGCGACAAACACTATAGCGCAAAAGTGACACACATCAAAGTTATGGCATCCTATGCCACATGGCGAGCCACAAAAATGAGCGGTGACTATGATGTGAAGACCTTCGACGTGAAAGCCGTACCAACACAGGTTATAGAAGACCTCAGACCGGGTATGACAGCCATTGTTGTGAAAGACTAAGAAATTCTTTGCTAATGCTGAATTACGAAGAAACGATAGAAAATTTTAAGGCGGTCATCAAGCGCGAACTGCTCTTTATGTTCCATCGTCCGACATATGTGTTTTCGGCGGTGACAACTATGCTCTTCAGCGTGATTTTCTTCTTTACGCTGATGAACTCAGGAGCTCCCGAACGCTTGCCGATAGCCGTTGTGGATCACGACCAAAGTGTTATCTCGCGCCGTTTCATCCACGAACTTAATTCAACCCAAGCTGTAGAAATAGCACTAATCACCCATCTGCATCGTGAAGCGCGTCAGGCACTGCAACGCAATGACGTCTATGCCTTTATGGAAATTCCGGAAGGCTTCTACGACGACATGCTCTCAGGGCGCCGACCGCAGGTGGTGTTCTATGTCAATTATGCTTACAGCCTCGGAGGCAATCAAACATACAAACAACTACTGACCATGGCGAATCTCGCCTCAGGAGCTTTTCAACAGGAAATGCTCAAGGCAAGAGGTAAAAACCAGAAGCTGATAGAAATCATGATACAACCTATAGTGGTCCACTCACACTTCATCACTAACGCATGGTCAAACTACTATGTTTATCTGCTTTCAACACTTTTGCCCGGCATTTTCGGACTTGTGATTCTTATGCTCACGATTTTCTCCGTCGGTTATGAACTTAAGATGCGCACCTCACGCGAATGGCTCGAAACAGCAGGCAACAACTTCCATATAGCACTGATAGGCAAGATGTTACCCTACACATTGCTCTATCTGTCAATAGGACTGCTACTGATAGCAATATTCTTCAGGTTCATGGATTTCCCTATTCGCGGTTCACTATTGAATATGTTTCTTTATATGATATTGTTCGTCTTTGCCATGCAAGCTATGGCAGTGACATGGATTAGTCTGCTACCGGTATTGCGCGATGCCGTATCCGCCGGAGCTCTCTATGGTATGTTGAGTTTCTCGTTCGCGGGCTTCACTTACCCTGTGACAGCAATGCTGCCATTCATCCAAGCATTGTCATATCTTTTCCCGCTTCGCTACTACTACCTACTCTACGTTAACGAAGCACTCTATGGGGCACCGGCAACACAAACAATACCACTTGCGCTCGCCCTTATGGCATATACCATAATACCTATCCTACTGCACAAAAGACTGCATAACGCACTGATATATCAAAACTATCCGCTAAAATAATGTCAATAAGTAATTGGTTCAAAGATATTTGGTTCGTATTCTGCACAGAGATTAATCGTATCTTCCACGACTCGGGAGTTATGCTCATATTCTTCGGTGCGGGCTTGATATATCCTATTATATATAACCTGATATATTTCAACGATGACTTAGAAGAAGTTCCTATTGCCGTCGTTGACGCTCGTCCGGGTGTGGAATCACGCCGCTTTATTCATAACCTTGAGGCATCGCCACTCGTTAAAATTGCAGCTACTCCGCAAAATATGTACCAAGCCAAACAACTCATGGTAGAGCAAAAAGTACATGGCATAGTGCATTTCCCCGACGACTATAACGAAGCGATAAAATCAGGCAATAAACAAGCCCATATCGATGTATTTAACGATATGAGCACATTCCTATATATGAAAAATGTCACCAGCGCTGTAAATTTCGTCATGCTAAATACCATGCATGACGTGCAAATTCAACGCTACAACATGATGGGAATGGTCGGAGAACCTGCCGAACAACTTGTTCAGGCTGTTCCATATAGCCCTGTAGCACTATTCTCCACAGGCGGATATAGTTCATTCCTCGTACCTGCAATACTTGTGCTCATCATTCATCAAACACTTTTTTTTGGCATAGGCATGTTAGGAGGTACTGCACGCGAAGAAAATAGTGAATTATACTACCTGCCAGGCAAAGAACATCAAAAAGCGTTTGCGAGAATAATTCTGGGAAGAGCATTGGCTTATATGCTAATATATCTCGGTATCAGTTTCTATTGCCTGATTTTCATACCTCGACTATTCCATTTGCCTCATGTTGGTAATCTGTTAGACATCATTGGTTTTATCATCCCGTTTTTGATTGCTACCATCAATTTCTGTATGACGGTATCGGTCTTCGTACGCCACCGCGAGACAGGCATGATAACTCTGCTTGCCACAACATTAATCCTTGTGTTTATATCGGGATTTTCATGGCCTCACGCTGCTATGCCGACATTCTGGAGATATGTCTCATACATATTCCCGTCAACATTGGGAGTTAACGCATTCTTGCATATCAATACAATGGGAGCTCATATTGGAGAAACGATGTGGGAAATCCGGGGACTATGGATTCAAAGTGCCATATATTTGCTTACGGCAACACTCAGTCTGCAAATATCTGCCTATAAAGACAAGAAAAAGCGACTGGCAGAACAACAAGAAAACACAATAGAATACGACGAAGAGCAAAAAAAATAAAAATCGGAAAAAAATTCAATATTTTTTCATAAAACTATTGTTAATTCAAAAAATTGTTGTACCTTTGCAATCGCAATCGGACGAATAGCGCAGCTGGTTCAGAGCATCTGCCTTACAAGCAGAGGGTCGGGGGTTCGAATCCCTCTTCGTCCACTCCTCCTTTCTTACTAACAAGTAATTATTAAGCAAGTTCTTACGTAACTCTTTCGAGTGTAAGAACTTGCTTTTTGATTATATATGTGCTATACTATTGTAAAAACTCGGTTAATAAATCCGCATGATGACCGGGAACAATAACATGGTGGTTAGCGATAGGATTGGTAAGAAAATACTTGGTTTGCTGAACTTCATCAAGCCTGATTTTAACCTGCGTTCTACATAAGTTAGATTTAGAAAGATTTTCCAATAATTGCCCCTCGGCAATAAAGAATCTCTTTAATTTTCCGTCAAGCTTAATAATGGTGACATCACCTACAGGTAACTGCCCACGAATGCCTACACCTATCCCTGATTCGAAATGTGAGTCAAAATCATAGCTTTCTACCATATTCAGCGGTACAGTACAATGCGCGAATACCACTTCTCGCTTTTCTATATCAATAGAAGAAGGATTAGCCTGAAAACCGCTTATACCTAATGAGGCGTTTACGATTGCCATTGTAATCATCGTAGGCACATCGCCTTCGCAACCTGCCACATAGCCCTCGCTATTGAGTTTTGCCAATGCCAAACAACCGGTATTATGCACAGCAGACAGCAAATCAAAGCAGCGTAAAGTAAAGCCGGAAAGCCTATGACGATTTATCAACGCTTTCAAGGCATCATATATCTGGTTGGCTACAGGCAAGGCAGAACTAATCTTTTCCATAGAGCAAACCTCTTTCGGCTCGCGCAGGGGCGTAGCGGCAATCTCATCAAGCAACTCACGCATAGGTATGTCATGAAGCCTGATTCCTAACTTTTCATATATAGCATTTGATGACACACCACTGGCTATAAGCCAGTCGGAAGGTGCACCAATGACACCTAGACGACAATCATGAAGTTTATGGTAAAATTCCTTTTTAGCGGATAATGTAACGATACGCGACCTAATATATCCGCTTGAACCATGAAGTATCTCGCCGGAATGTCCATTACTATTAAGAAACGACAAAATCTCCATTGACGCCGCTAACGAATTATTCTCGCCGGATGTCAATAAATAAAATTCGTCAACA
>ODAI013923041.1_pt1 | contig 18560 bp, 26 predicted proteins | sample 1539321 | NCBI WGS metagenome assembly ODAI01 (sample SAMN02144231, study PRJEB22623) | gut metagenome | biome: sheep rumen | host: Ovis aries | place: New Zealand
CTCGCCTTTGTCCTTTCCGTACATTTTGGTCATGTCATACAGGTTCATCTTCTATCTGCATTTGGGGCACCGCATCGGAGCCGGGCGCGGGACCGGTCTCATCGGGACTGGACGCTGGGGCCTCGGGGGTGCCGGTGATTTTTGTGTAGGCATAGTTGTATAGCTTTGCTAAGGCATCGAACAAAAGCGCCAGCCAAAGGGCGCTGTAAGCACAAATGAACGAGGTGGCCACCGACACGATGATGCCGTAATCATGCGTCAGCAGGTACGCCATGCATATCCACCAGCTCAAGCACTTCGGGCAGGAGACTATCCGGAACTTGATATGCAGAGTATCCTGGATAGCCTCGCTGAGTCCCATCTGGATGAAAAGGACGCAGCTCATCGTTATCAGCGCCACCTCGTTCATGCTATGCGGTAGCAAGGTTGAAGGAACCGACCAGCGACACCGCATTGGTGATGCTGCAGCAGTCGCGCATGTTGGTCGGAGCGGCAAGGACGGTGCCTGCAGTGATCGTCGGGGCTGTCGCCGAGGCCACGGGGACACTCACCACGGCCCAGACATTCTCCGTAATCGGGCAGTTGCACCCGCATCCGCACTGGTTCTGGCCGTTACGGTATGGCATATAGGTGCATGTGCCCGTGATGAGCACGTCCAGCACATAGGCATCATTACCCACGGCACGAGGAGCCCCTTGCGCCTGATAAGCGAGCTGGGCGGAGACAGGGTAGGCGCCATTGGCGCAGATCTTTCGATTTCCGCACGTGTAGTGCGTCAGGTCCACCACGTAGGTGGCATCGGCGGCGGTCGCTCCGGGAACCGGCAGGATGCTGTTCAGGAAGGTCCGCCCGTTGTAATTGCAATTCATAATGACTTATTGTTTTGTGTTCGGTCCCCTATTCTGCTGCACCGGGATCTCTTTGTGCTTCAGCGACGTCTATAATCTCCTCCTTTGACGAGAGCGCCAAGACGGCCGTCTCGAGGCGGCCCAGCCGCTCTACTACGCCCTTCATGGCCTCGACCAGGAGGTATGACCTCTGCGCCGCGCAATATGTCTGCTGCTGGAAGCTGCACTGCAGGCAGCTCCCCGTACATGTTTTGTCTGCCATCACTTGAAGTATTGATTAACGAAATAATTGTCACGCCACCGGGCGACTGCCTGCTCGAGCTTCGCAGCGGTAACCGCTATGCCCTCCCGGGCCTTTGCGTCCACGAACTGCCGTATTGCCCGGCTCGCCGCATCCGCCTCCTCCTGGGAGGCTGCGTACACCTTGAAACTGACTTCATATCCTCCCATAGTGCACTATCCGTTTATAGGTGGCAGAGGTTCGGCCGCGGCAGGTGCGCCTCCCTTCCGCCCAATCAGTCCGCGGATGAGGTCCACTCCCTGGCCAAGCACGTCTTTGTTCTCGCGCATCCAGCCGAGCACACCGTTGGCCTGGTCCCCGAAGCTCTGCAGGAAACTCCGGCTTGCAGGCTCCAGCGCCGGAAGTTCCTCCATGTCTTTTACGAGGAAGTCGTACATCTTCTCAGCCTTTGCTACGTCAAGATTTGACAGAATCAGGCACTGCTGCTTGAGCGCTGCCTTGCTTGTGGGGTTGATAAGTCCGACCATCTCCATAGCCCTTTGCATTTTTCGTTTCATAAAAAAGGCAGGGCGGCAAGCCGCCGCCCTACCAATCCGAGATTAGTCGCCACAGCCGCAGCCAGGGCAGCCGCAAGCGGTCGCATCGCGGTACAGCGCAACCTTCTGCGGAGCCTGCGAAAGGTTACCGAGGACGGCCTGATTGAACAGGTTGTTCTGGACGCTCTGCATCGCGGAGAGCTCGGCAGCCTGCTGGGCGGTGAGAGGGCCCTGCTGGCTTCCGCTCACGGTGTCAGTGATCGTCTGCGTGATGGTCTGGCCCTGGGCCACGCGCTCTGCACGTTCACCAGCCAGCGCATTAATAAGGCGGTCGAGGGTGTTCTGGGTGTTACCGTTGGTAACCTCCACGAGCTTCTCTACGCTCTTGGTGCGGTTGTTGGCCACGATAGGTCCGAAGACCCACGCGCCGACAGCGGCGGCTACACCGACGCTGCCGAGAACGAGACCCGCGACGGCAGCGCCAGAAGGGCGACGGGACGATTTCTCGGAGATCATGAAACTCTCGTAGGGAGTCAGTCCCATACGAGCCATTTCCATATCAGATGCCATAATGTTGATGATATTAAAGATGCTGACAATATCGTCATCAACAGCAAAATTCGGCAGAACCTACACTTAAAGGAATTATGTATCAAACAATATTCAAACTACAGAAAATCAGTCCGCAGGAAGATTAGCCCTCACATGCCAGCTCTTTGGCACAACATTGCGGAAGTGTCCGAAATCATAAGACACTCGGCGCACCGGTTTCGGCAGGTAGTTCCGGTGGATGACGTTCCGCACGTCTGCTTCACTCTTGTGGTAATAGCCCGCGAGGTCCGACACCGTCGCACGGATCCCACCACCGGACTCCAGCGTTGTGACAATGGTCCGGACATCATCGGAGCTCATGACACCGTGGCGAACCTTGTATTCCAGTATTCCCAACATCTCTGCGAGAGCTTCCCTCATAATCGTATCAGATCGTTCATTCATAATGGCAAATATTTGTATTGTAGATATTCCCGAAAAGCCCTATATTTGCAATACCCCCAGCAAAGCAAAACCGCCGGACTGATACGCAAGGACTTTTAGCCCTCGGAGCGTACCGTCTGGCGGTATTATTGTAGTTTTGCTGGGGAGTAAAATACAATATCCGGGGGCTTTTTTCATCGCCGCCCCCGCGGGCGGAAGGAGGGCACTGCTACGGCGGTGCCTTCCTTATTTTCGGACTCCAAATCCTGTATTGCACACCGACACCCAGGTAAGGTGTCAGCCCTTCCTTTGAAGCGCCGTATCCGGCCTGGATTCCTATGCTCCAGGGCGAAGGTTCCAGCACGACTGTTTCCGTTTTGGAAATAGTCACGGTGCGCTGATAGACATCTATCGTGTCAAGGCTCGGACGGATCCCGGAGACAACGGCCCTATAGCTGCTGTCCTGGTACTCCTTCACCTCCCTGGGAAGCGGCAGGTAGACGGTGTCCCGGCCACCATAGACCGGAACCTCGTACCACACCGTGTCCACTACATACACGTTGAATGGGACCGGCTTGTAGGCCGTTATTGTGTCCCGGACTACCAAGGTGTCAATCCTCTCTATGACGACCGTCTCCGGCTGCCTGGGACGGACACGCAGGTCACACCACCAAACGAAGATACTGGCCACGAATAGCGCAGCCAGCACTTGCAGGAATTTTGCCCAGTTCTCACTCATATAATGTCCAGTATTACGGTTTGCCCGGCCTTGTGCGCCGGCATAAAGACTTCGTCCATGAGTCGGTAGTAGCAGCTTGTGCTGCTGGTCAGCTGCCCCACCTTGGTGTTGAGCCCAGGAAGGATGCACCCCCGCGTGTCCGCCGCCGTGTTGCCCGGGTGGATGAGGATGCCGTCAAAGCCCTTGACCTTGTGCAGGCGCGGGACCAAGCCGTCGTACTTCTTCGCCCATGCCCTGTCCCGGAAGGATACGGTAGCCGCAAGAGTCACTTCGTACTGCCCCCTGGGGATAGCAGTCTCGCCCGCAACCTTCTTCGCCTTGATCGTCACCACGCCCATGCCGGAGTGCAGCCCCCGGTCAGTGTCCTCAAGGGTATTGAACCAGTACACACCATCGACGTACAGCCTGCCGATGGTGTACCGCTCCTTCTTCCAGCGCCTCTCAAGCCTGATCATCGGCGGAGTCGTCTCCTTGCTTTCCATTCCTTTTCCTGATATTGAAATTATACTCAGCCCTCGTGGCTCCCTTGATGCTCTCCACCACTCCCTCGGCATTGCTTCCGAAGGGCGGATCGCGGTCAACGCACTTGGCCTTCCGGCAGTACATCAGCTTGGCCACGGCTGTCTCCGTGTGGGCATCGTCGAGCGAGTGGCGCAAGCTGCTGTTCATCTTGATCTGAGTCATCAGTGCTTCCTCCTTCGCCTCGAGCATCTGCTGGGTCTTGGCCTCCCTCTCCTGGTATTCTTCCGCCAGAGCCTTGTAGGAGTCCGCAAGGGCCTTGGCGTTGTCGAGCATCATTGCGCTTTTCTTCTCGGCCATCGTGAAGATGGCCACAAGCCCCCCGGTTGGTATCAACAGGGTGAGCAGGGTGGTAATGATTTGCGTCCAGTCCATAAGGCGTTATCCGATTAAAAGAGAAATATACACGCTGAGGAATAGCACCATCTCACCCCAGAACACCCTGCAGCCAGGCAAGGTCTTTGTCCAGGATCCGGCGGCGATGCCCGCCACGAGGCAGGCGCAGACCACCCACCAATGCCCGCGGATGAGCACCAGCCACAGCAGCGCCAGAACGGCGCAAGTCACAGCTCCGGCTACGTGTACGCGGTGCTGGTTCTTGTCGATGTCCCACTCCGGGGTGAGCGACACGATGATAAGGTAGAGAGGCGCGAAGAAGCCCAGGAACTGGACCGGATTGTCAGCTCCCGCCTCGATCATCGGAGGTATCATCAGCATAGCTGCCACGGCGGTGAAGATGCTCCAGACATTGAGGTTGTGCAGGGGCGCCCAGTCAGCCCAGCAGGCGCTGAAAGCAGAATAGCTGCCGGGGATGTCCCGGTTTAAGAACGTACTGAGGGCTATGAAGCCCGCGAGCACTGCGAATGAAAGAAGTGTACAGATTAACATATCTTTTGGCAAAATGATTTCTTTTGAAAAAAGCCCCGGCCTGGTATTACACCGGGGCTCCCTGAATATGAAGGATTGATTATGAAGACTGCGCCTCACGGCGGTAGGAGTTAGTATATGCCCATCTGCTTAATGTATTCTTTTAATACACCCGCAAACCTTGCTGCGCCATATTCAGTTGGGTGGGCGCCGTCGGACAATAATTGATGAGCTGAATCATCCGTCCAAGAGATATGGCATAAATCGGCAGTCGGAGCAAGGCCAACGTGCTTATTCGTGGCTATCCTTTGGTAGTCCTCCAACATTTTCCCTCGCTCACCTCTTTCGCCATCGGGTGTTGACGGAGAAACATATGTCGGGCATAATACTATTATACATCTTGGCGATACTGAACGTATGAAGTCAATAGCATAATTGATGGCGCCAATAGGTGTGGACCTGTCAGTAGAATTTATATCCTCCGATGTCATCCAGTAATTATGACCACCACTAATAGTAACAAGCATTGTGTTTGCCGTAACGTTAGCTAAATTAGCATCAGTGAGATTTGGATGCGCGATGGCTCCAGTCGTGGCAATTGGGCCGGAGCCGCTTGAGCAACAATTCTTAAGAACCATACCTTTGAAGTATCCACGCAACAACCACGGATAGCAGTGTGTTTCATCCGGAGTTAAACCTATGGAATCTCCGTAAGAGACATATTCTTTCCCCATAAAAAAGTCGGAAAGCACCATCATATCAGATTCCGGCTGCACAGGGCTGTCGCTATCAATGGCGGTTTTTTCATAAAGAAAATCTATGCTCAGCCTAAAAATGCTATAATATTGAGTTGGATCAATTATAGTGTCCGTCCCAATCAAATTCGCTTTTGTTGGCTTTACAAAGACTGGTATTCCGGGGAATTGTGTTGACGGACTCGTGTATTTTACTACTTTAGTGGGAAGATATAGCATTGCTGCTTCGTATTCGCGCAAATCAATGTCTAAATCAGCATATTTGTATCCATCTTGCGCCGCTGTCAAAGTGACAGTATCATCAAATTTTACAACCCAGCGGCCATAAAATCTATCTTTAGCAAGCACGGTAAAAGAAAGACTATCCCCCGAGGTGGCAATCTTTACTTTCTTATAGTATTCCAATGGAAGAAGTAGGCTTCCATTAATTGTAGAACTGGCGTCCCCCGAAAAACTATTTCCTAATAGCCATTCACTTGTTTTTGGTATAGACAATTTCAAGTCAAGTATCTCTTTCACACCATATTGAAAAGTGTACGGCAAATAAAAAGTTACGGAGGAATAATCAAAATCTATTTTTGTTGAGAAAATTATATACCTTGCATTGTTAGGTATGGCGATTTCATCGTCGCCTGTAAAAGTGTTCTGATACCCAGAAAGTTCTACTATTTCATCGCCGCTGTCAAATATAGCATAAGCAGGAAAAGCCCAACTATACGCCATTCTAAAAGCTTTCAATGTTTTCCCCGCATATTGAGATATATCTATGGGGCTTGTAATTTTCCCTTGTGCATAACTTTGTATCGTGCCGGCCCTCGATATTATCTGGCCTTCTGTCCAATTCATCGATAATTGGACTTCTTCAGCATCTATGAAAGTCCCATTATATTGGCCATCCACTTCTTGGAATAACTGACTGACATCCTGCCGAAGAATCTTACCGCGCTCTGCGCTCCACGCAGCTGCGGCACCGCCGTCCGTGTCGTTGTTCACGATCTCGAGCTCGCCAGCTGCCCCCTGGTAGCCGGAATTACCCTGCTCACCTTTTAGTCCGGAAAAGTCCAGCATGAGGACACCGCCATTAATCGTCGCCGTTGCACTCGGAGTGCCAGTCGTTCCGTCGACCGCAACGTTCACGGAAGTGACGCCAGCGGGCCCCTGCGGGCCAGTCGCGCCTGTATCGCCTTTCGGGCCAGTAGCTCCGGTTGCTCCAGTGTCACCCTTTAAGCCTTGAGGACCGGTTTCTCCAGTGTCACCCTTTAAGCCTTGAGGACCTTGAGGGCCCGTAGGTCCTTGCGGTCCGACCAACGATGCGAGCCATTCCGCCTCTGTCCCTACAAAGCCGTTATCCAAGGCCTCCTGGTAGGCCGATTTGCCATCAGCGCCGGTTGCGCCCGTTTCACCGGTGTCTCCCTTTGGCCCCTGGGGGCCGGTCGCACCCGTATCTCCCTTTGCACCCGTATCTCCCTTGTCACCTTTGTCTCCTTTTGCTCCCTGGGGGCCCGTGTCTCCGGTGTCTCCCTTGTCGCCTTTATCTCCCTTCGGGCCTTGAATCCTGCCGTCATTGTTCCAAGCGCCAGCGGCAGTCCACGACCAGAGATCTCCGTTGATGATGTAAGCGTCGCCAACCTCGTTCCCAGTGGCCGGCAGCTCGCTGGGGTCGCTCAGGCTTCCGAGGATCTTGATGGCTGCGCCCTGCGGACCTCTGGCCTGGGTATCGGTCTTGACGTATTCCTGGAGATCAGCATCCCAAAGAGCCCAATAGCCGTCCACGATGATCGGGAGGTGCGCAGCCGCGTCCTCGGCCTTGATCGCCGCATCGAGGGCTGCTGCGATGGCTCCGTCCAGCAGGGATGTGCTAACTTCGTCGACCTCCAGCTCGACGCTGACAACCGGATCGTCCAGGACGGTCACGCCGGTGGCCTGCGCTGTCCTCTCCACGAAGTTCAGCACCGGCACGTCGTAGGTCTTCTCCCTCCCCTGGTACTTGCACCGTACCAGCAGGGAGTTCACGCCCAGGTACTGCGGGCGTGTGGCGGGATAGGTGACATTCAGGACTGCTGAGTTCTCGCCGTCCACCTCCACGGTGCACTTGCCGGCGATGACGCGCTGCACGTCGCTGTACATATACGCCTTTATGTTGCTCAAGGAGGACCAATTGACGGTCACGCCATTGTCCTTGAGCCTTGTAGGCAGCAGGACGGTCGAATCCTGCCGCACATTGGGTATTTGAATCTCTGCCATTACAATTTATCGTTAAGATGTTTGTAAACCAGGACACTCAGGGCTGCGATCTCCACAAGCCAGTTGACGACGCCGGAGACGGCATGCCAGCCGCCGGAGTTCACCTCCACGGCCAGCGAGACGAAGGACAGCACGACCGCAAGGGTCAGCAGCACAGAAATGATTGTTCTTTTGCTCTTTTTCATATCTCTTGTTGTTATGTTATGCTCCCATTCCTCACACGGATATTATCGGTGGCAATCAGTACGCTGTTCGCATAGAAGTTCACAGTCACGTCAAAATGCTGGTTCTCTGCCCCAGTCTGCTGCTGGCCACTGGAATTGAGGGATAGCAGCGGTACGCTTGCCACGAAATACACGCGCTGCGTCTGACCCGCCGGGATAGTCACCTGCGTCTGCTCGGTAAAAGAAGAATTACGGAGTGTGACGCTCCTGGGTGTCGTGAATCCATTGGGTGCGTAGAAGGTCGGGCGGAGGGTGACGGCGCACGAGCTCAGGGAGAGATTCGTTCCTCCAGCCGTCACGTCCAGGCCGAAGTGGATATAGTAAAGACCATTGACTCCCACGAGCAGATAATCATCATTACCTGCATCAACTGACTCTGCACCGCGATAAGGCTCCGCCGAGAGGAATACCTGCCAGCGCGAAGGCGTTGCCACAGTACTGACTGTCGCTATAATGATATTGCTCACCGGGGCGGCATGGATAGTGAAAGCCCCATATACATCCACACTCGGAGAGGTGGCCGTCGGAAGTGCAAGATAGTTCGCTGAGTTCGACGTCGGTATAGTCAACGTACTGAGCGCTGCTGACCTTCCGCAAAGATAATAGTACTGATACCCTCCGGCTCGCAGAGCTTCCAGCTCCGACTGGTCCAGATCCAGCACAATCCCCGATGACGATAGCGTCTGCGCGGACGTCTTGGCAATGAGCGTCCCTGTGCAGTTCGCACCGGTCGAGAATACCACGCAAAGGTAATATCCTCCGATGCTTGCCGGGAGCTCAGACCAGGTGATCGTATCGCCGCCTGCTGCCGGATGCGCGATATACCCTCCGAAGGAGAATGATGTCTGTTGGGCCAGATAGATGTCTATGTCTCCGACGCTTGAGCATGGAGGCATAGCCGCATGGTTGTAACCGTTGAAATCCTTGACGCGATACCACTCATTGAGGCTCCCTCCCCTGGGGCGGTTGTACCCCCATGTATCTGAGAGCGTCGCCGCCGGGGTGGTCCGGGTGGATGGAGCCGCGAGGCCGTAGTTGACACTTGCCCGCTGGGCCTCCGTAAGGGCCTTGACGGAGTCATACCGCACCGGCTTAAATTTCGCCCACTTGTTGATGTTGGACGCGAGACACAGGTCCTTCAGGTGGTCGCTGGAAGCCCCCAGCACCGCCTGGATGTCGGCAAGCATCTTCACGCCGCCCGAACTGCTGATTACCGAACCACTGTGTCCCATAGCACTACTCTCCTGCCGCCACATCGCCGGTGGCGTAAATGTCTCCGACAATCTTGAACGCCTGCTTCGTGGCGTCCCATTCGATATAAGCTCCCTCCGACTGGGAAGTCCCCAGGTAGATGCGGTCAAAAGTCTTCGCGCCAGCAAACGTCTGTGCGCTTGTGCTGACTATACCGCTTTGGGAGGAAGATGCTATCGGTATAGCCACATAGTCGTAAGCCCCGCTGCCGAGATCTACCCGCAGCGTGGGCGCAGCAGCCGTCCCTCCGATGGACACGTCGATGGTGTCCCCCGGCACACGGATAGCATAATCTACGTTATCTATCGTGACGGTGGCCACCTTCGTGCCATTGGACAGCAGGTCACTGATGGAGACTACCGAGCCGCCACCTCCGGCGGCATCCCAAGCGGCCATACGCGACTGGGTAATGGTGTCCAGCAAGGCCTTATTGTTGTGCGTGTGCGCTTGTTGCCACGCTGTATCCCAGTGCTTGATGTCCTGCGTAGAAATATCCTCAAGGATGGCTATGAGTGTCGCCGAGGGGATAGTGTAGCCACTCTTGAGAGAGACTGCTATGGTGCCCGATCCCGTCACCGGGGAGCCGGACACGTTGAAGAATTCGGACGGCATCGAGAGGCCCACGGACGTAACACTACCGCCACCGCCGCCACCGCCACCGCCGGAGGTGCTTTCCCCCTGGGCATGGTTGGTGTCGTTGTTCGACGCAGCCTCTTCCAGAGTCTCCTCCGACACTGTGATACTGGCCGTGTGCTGACTTAGCATGTCAACCTCAAGCTCATCTGCGAAGAGAGACCATGACAGGGTGTCGATAAAGTAGCTGACGGAGTCATGGTCATCCGTAAAGCATACCGGGATGCGCGCCCTCCCCACCGGGACGTTCAGTGTACCACGAAGCCGAGTGCGGGCAGCCGCGATGGATAGCGCATAGTCGCGCGCCATCAGGGAGAGGAAGTCCATCCCAGCGTCGAATTTCGACGAATACCAGGAAGAGATCGGCTCGTAAGAACTGGCGTCTACCGGCACTCCGTACATCAGCTCTTCCACACCATTATACAGGTTGCCGCCTGCCATCGCGGCAAAAAGGAGATCTACGTCCGGATTATCACCCCTGGCACCGTTCCCCAGCTCTGCCACTTTGCGGAAGCCGGAGAAGCGCTCATACTTGCTCAGGGAGACACCGTATACCCGCTGCTCGTAGGTACCACTTTGGTTGCTGATCGTTACCTCGAGCTGCGAGCAGTAGAAATAATCGCGGGCGCTATTCCTGTAGATCGGAAGGACAATGCCGATGGTGACATAGTCTTCATCGGTATCCTCCGCAGAAGGCGCCTGCACGTCGATGACACTGTCCACCTCCTCGGTGCTCCAGGTAAAATTAGTCTGCGCGTTGCGGCGCGAATACGTGCCGTTAGCGAGGTAATATGTCCTTGCGCCGGAATACGAAGTGCCCACAGCCTTGACCTTGACGGAGAGCTTGCCCGCATCACTACCGGCGCCGACATTCCTCACCTTAATGGACAGCAGGAGCTTTTTGGCGATAGAATAGCCAAAGATATACGGCTGCTTCATACCGTCGCCGGCTGCGGCGAGGGTCCAGTAGTCTCCGGAGTTCACTCCGCCGGACACAGCCTGCCAGACGTTGTCCGAGAGGATGTTCTCCACGTAGTGATTCTCCGAGGTCAGCACTATCCGCTTTCTCGCGGGCTCGTTCTGATGGGTCATGTGGCCAACAGGCCACCAGCCATCAGTATGTGTGCGCATGGATCCAAAGGAGTCCACAGTGACAACCCGCCCGGACGATGTCGCTATAAAGGGCTGGGACCCCGCACGATGCACGATGGCTGCACCCGTCTCGCGGAAGATAAGCCATGCACCGGCATGCTGGGTGATGGTAGCATGCAGGGTCGTAAGGATATACTGCAGCACGTCATAGCAGCTCTTGCCCTCGAGGAAATCTAAATTGATCCTCATAGAGGTGAGCAACTGCGCGGCACTGTAGCTGCCGTGATAGATGTCGTTCACCATCTCGATGCTCAGCCCGAGATTGGCAAGGCCGAGGAGGTATTCAAGATGGTTCTGTAAAGTATTCCCCCCGCGCGCGGGGAAATTCGTATATTTCAGCTCGCCAAGACCATCTGTGCAAAATATCTGCACATCATATGGCGTGGCGATGTCGGGAGCACTCATCAGCTCCGGAGTTACGTAGCCTGTCCAGATGAGGGTACCGAAGGAAGCGCCCCCATAGAGCTCTACCAGGAAGGTGAACGGAACGGAGGTCTTGAACTCCTCATATTCACCGTCAACCGCACACTCCGCCGGGATCTCGAGCGAGGTGCCGCAGATAGCGTCAGAGCGGTCACGCCGCAGGACCGGAGACCCTCCGAGGGCACGGTTAAGGACATCACCGCTGTAACCGTCCTTCTTTATGAGGATCTGGAACGGTGTGCCCTGCTCGGAGTCGAAGGTGAATCTGTATTTTGTTCCGTATGCCATTATGTCGTGGTATTGCGTCGTTTCGTGTTCTCGCCCAGCACATACTCAAGGTCCGAGCCCTTCGCGGTGAGCTTACCGGAGATCTCCACCTTGATGGCAGACGTAGCGTAGCCGCCGCCCACCGTTGCCCCGGAGCCATAGCCGGAAGAGGCCACGGATGCGGATGCGCTGTAGTTTCCTGATGCTATGTTGCTGAGGCCCGACTTGACCGCCGTGCCGAGGGTTACGAGGGCGGCGCCAGCTGCTATGGCCACATAACCGTTCAGACTCTCCAGGGCCTTCTTGATACCAAGAGTGGCGACACCAGTTGAAATGGCCATCTTACCTACCGATACGGCCATATCTCCGAATGCCGAGAGGGCGCTGGATGTAAAGTTTTTCCATGCGTCGCCGCCCGTTGCAAGGTCTCCGATGAGGGAGCCAATCGACTCCGATACGCTCGACACGCCTTGCTCCACGAGGGTAGCCAACTCCCTGGATATATCGGTGATCTCCTTGGGGTCGTAGGTCGGCTTGATGACGGCGCCTATCTGCAGGGTGGTAGCCTGTCCTGTGAGGCTGGAAGCCGCAGATCCGGAGACACCAAGGTTGGTGCCTGCAAGCTCTGCCCGCATGGCGGCCATCGCCTGGCGCTGCCTCTCAGCTGCCGCTGCAGCCTCTGCCCTGGCCTGCGACTCTGCACCAACTGCGGCATTGATCGTCCGCTGCTCCCGGCTCAGAGACTTAAGAAGCGTATCCTTCTGGCGAAGCACGTCAGCGGTCTGCTTCTGCATAGCGTACATCTTATCCTCATCCGCGACAGAGGATCCTGCGAGACCAACCAACTCAGTCTGAAGGTCAGACATCCGCTTCCGGATATTGTACTCCTCCGAGTAACGTTGCGTGATGAGATTCTGTGCCTGGGCAATGGCATTCTGCTGCTGGGCGAGAGTCGAGGAATCGTCCCGGGCGATACGCCGGTACTCAGCGATCTGCGCCTCCATCTCCGCCCATCTCACGCTCTGTGACGCGAGCTGACGTGTGAGGTTGAACATGTCACCGGTTATCTGCTCCGCGCGCTCTGCAGCGGCCACAGCAGCCTGCTGCTGCTCCTTATTGCCACCTGTGAAAGCTCCTGCAAGAGGACCCGCAAGTGCAGTACCCCAATCTATGTTACCGGTTAGTGTACGGACGAAAGACTGCTGAAAGTTGGCCTTGAACCGGCCAAGAGCCTTCTGCCACTTAGACTCGAATTGCGCCACGCTCTGCCCAGTCTCTGCGTTGAAGTCATGAAGTACCTGGGCATAAGTCTGCACATAAGCCGCAGTCTGCATCTCTATGTTAGCACCTGCGACAGTATTCTTGAAATTTTCCGCCTCAGCGGTGAGGAGCTTGAAGGCGCCAACTGCGGCGCCAATACCCATGCCGGCGATGGCAACGGTAGCAGCATTGATGCTCTGCAGGACCTTACCGAAGGCCGCCACACCGGCGTTCCCTGACTCAGAGAGCTGCCGGCCCAACTCGCGGGCACTGTTAGACAACTGCTCCAGCTGCCGGGTATTCACGCCAAAGGCGTCACCTATGCTCTGGGTGACCTCATTGCTGGTTTTGCCAAAGTCCTTCAGATCCTGGCGCGCCTGTTTTGCGCCCCGCGAAAGGTCTCTGGTATCAGCCTCGAATACTACTTTAGCGTTTTGCGTTGCCGACATTGTCCAATCTGCTTAAAAAATCGTTAATCTTGTCCTGTCGCTCCTCGGCGCTCATCCGGGCAAGGCCCTTCACTACATCGACGGCATCCTCCTCCGGTCGTTCATCCCAAGGCATCGGCCAGAACTTCCGCACATCCTTCATCTTGTCTTTTTTAGCCACGAAGAGGTTGACAATGCGGATGCACAGGCCCCTAACCAGATTACCTGTATGCTGCCGCCCAGCTTCAGCTTCCTTGCGGAAGGCATCCATAGCCTCAAAGAACTCACCGATACGCATGTCATAGAAGTCCGCCCGGGATATGTGAAGCAATCCGAAGGCCCAGCCCCGTATCTGCCCGATGGTAGGGTAGGTGACTTCTACTGGACCTCCTCTTTTTTTGGCTCCTCGGGAAGAGCCGGGGCTGCCTGAGCAAGATAGATGTGCACGAAAGCATCGACTACCTTAACAGCCTCCGCAGGCCTCAGATCATCCAGAAGAGCTTCCGTAACACGAGAGTCGCGCCCTTCAAGGCGCTCACCCTCATTGATGCAAGCCGCCATCAGCCCTCCGATGGTGGAGGGCGTAAGGCTAACTACATCTGCCACGGCCTCAAGTGAATCCCGACCGATAGACCTCAGGTAATTCGTGATGGCGCGCCAGTTCGCTTCGACCCGGTACTCGCGCCCGTTGATGACCACTACGTCCATTAGCTTACTGCCTCAAGGTCGCGGCTACGGAGCTGCAGACTGTAGGTACTATCCTCGTCTGGATCCGCGGGGGTGGTTTCAGTATAGCCCGCGATGATAGCGGTGCCTGAATAGTTTTGCCCATTGCCGCGATCATAAACGATATCAATAGGGTTAGTGCCCAACGCAAGAGCCATAATGGCGTCATTATTCAGACGTATGGCGGTTGTGTCGGTCACATCGAAGAGACCGGAAACGGTGAAATTGAAGGTGTGAGAAGTGACCCTCTTGTTCTTCACTCCCGCATCGTCCTTCGTTGTAGACTCCTTGGTAGCAGTATCCACGGAGAGCTCGTCGCTCGTCACGCCAACGAAAGTCTTTCCTCCGCTGGTAATCTTGACATTAAATCCTCCTTGTCTTGCCATAGCTCAATAGTATTAAGCAGCCGCGAGGTCTTCGCACTCTATAGTCAGGCTATAGGTCGGATCCTCCTCCGGATCTGCGGGATTTGTCTCTGTGTAACCGGTAATGATACCGGTGCCCGTGTAGGCAGCGCCCGATCCACGGATGTAGTCGATGTCCACCTTCGCGTTGTCGCCGGTAAGGCAAGCCAGGGCGAGGATGTCGTCATTGTCAAGCATGGTGTTACCACCACCTGTCATATCGATAAGGCCGGAGATGTTGATGCTGGTCGAATGTCCGACGATGGACTCCTGCTTCACGCCATTGTCCTCCTTGACGATACTTTCCTTCGTCACTGGAGAGATGGACACCTCGTCGGATGTGACACCGATGAGGTACTTGTTCTCGACCTTAATTCGGATATTGTAACCTTCTGTCATGCTATTTATGCTCTAAACTGTGTTATACGATATTGATAACTTACCGACCAAGTCTCGTTCAGGCAATCCTTCTTGATCTGTGAGAGCTGTCGGACGGTGAAGCCACCAGAAGCGAAATTAGAGAGAATGATCTCGTTAATATTGATCGCCATTGTCGTCGCCTCGGCGTAATCCTTAGAATAAGCTCTGACGGTGACATCGCCAACGATCTTATACATGCCGTCCTTGTCGTAAGAAGGCACGTAGTCAGCCTCGTACACTGCATAGGGATAGTCCTTACACTCTGCCTCTGAGAGGTAGAGAGTAATTCCCTGAGCGCTGCAAAGGCTCTTCAACGTTGACCCAATATTCTCTTGCATCTCACTTAAATAACTCGTTCTCGCGCCTCTTCATGGCCGCGACAAAATTGTCATACATCATCTGCTCCCACCCACGAATTGCATAATCGAAGAAGTTTTTATGAGGCTGACCGACATTGTTACGGCGCCTGAGGCTGTTCTTCTTGACCGGGTAGACAAACTCGTGTCCTGGATCACGATGTGTCATGGTACCGTAATTCTGCCAGTACATCTTGAACCAGTCCGGGACCTGATCGTCTGAAACCTTCTTGCCCTTGAACGCCCCGACTATCATTGTGGAGTTGCCGGTGATGCGCCTTTCAGCCTTGATCAGTTTCGTCTTGATCAACCGGCGAAACTCCTTCGGCATTCCCGCCCGGATCTTCTTCGCCACAGGCTGCGCTGCTTCCCTCATTGCCGCCTCCGTCATCCTCAAGGCATTCCCCGGTAACCGGTCAAATGCCTTCAGGCAATCATCAAGACCTTCTATACGGATAGATGTGGACATATCAGTCTAAGGATTGCAAGGACAGAACGCACAGAGGCGACACACGCGACACCTGGTCGATGGACAGGATCTCATAACGCTTGCCTGAAAAACCCACCTGCCACCGCGTCGTCATTCCGTTCACTTTGTAGATCGTCATGGATACATTGTCCCTGCCGTCGAAATTGTCGTAAGCCAACTGGTCCACGGTATCCCGGTCCACTTTGGCAAACACTAAGGAATGTGCCGTGTAGGTAGAACGTTTTTCGCCCTCGCTGCCGAATGACGCAGTGGGAGCGAAAAGAGTCACGAGGGTATCGAGCTCGCCTATGTTGATCCGATTCTCCATCAGTGCCTCCCCCATGTCCTGTATGGCCGCAGGAGATTACGCGCGGTCGTACGATCACGCTCCTCCGGGCGGTCAGTCGGGTTGTTGAAAAGGCTTCCGGCCAGAAGCATGATGGCGGCCTGGATGTCCTCGGGGACTGTCTCCATGCCAGCTTCATACTCCACGACGACCTTTGATCCAGTGACGCCTTCTGCGAAGGTCAGTGACTTCTCGTCAAAGCTGTAGCCGGATGCGTCCACCTCGTTTCCGTCCACCTTCACTGAGGTGACCTCTCGGACTGGCCACCTCAGGGGAAGGCAGGAACAGAACTCAGTAGAAAGGCTGAAATTGGAATGCGCAATTACGGTGGAGATCTCGTGCTCCGCCGACAGCATCGCGGCGCGGAGCTTCGCGAGAAGCTCGGCGTCGAGGTCGTTGGACGTTATGCGCAGATGCCTCTTGAAGACATCAAGCGGAGGACAAGTGAACTCCAGGATGTCGCGGGTCTCCATAAGTCAGTCGAATTAGGCGTTGGTGGTGAGGTCAACGATGGCGGCAAAGGAAGCGGGCTCCACGACCTTGCAGTCATCCCAGCTGTTGAGAACGATGCGGACATCGCCGTTGGCAGCGAGGGTGTAAGGATCGACGACGATGTCGATACCTCCCCAGTGGCCGATGTAGAGGTCCTCGAAGTTTCCGAAGATCATCGCGGAGCAGACCTGGGAGGCCGTGCCCTTGGTGAGGTTGGAAGGAACGAGGTTGGTCCACTCAATCGGGTAACCGTTGAGTTTGTCAAAGTTGCCGTCCAGGAGGAAGCGGGCGGTGTTGCTCGCGCGCTCGATGGTCTTGAGGTCACCGACGACCTTGGCGTTGGTCAGGTAGGCCAGCTTGCCACGGTTGGCGTTGCCGGCGTTGATCTTGGTCTCAAGGGCCACGACTTTCGCCCATGTGATGGGGCCGCCGTTGGTGCCTATGGCGATGATGTTCGGGGTGTTGGTGACGGCGGCAAGCGCGGTCAGGATACCCTGAGGCTGGTTGCTGGAACCGGAGCCGTTGATGCAGGCGGCCTCAAGCAAATGTGCATGAGCCTCCTGGATCTTGTTCCAGACGATCTGCTCGATGTCGAGGGAGGTCTGACGAAGGAGATCCTTGGAGAATGCGCCGACGATGGCGTTGCGGTGAGGAGTGAGGGTCACCTTTGCGAAGGCGGCCTTGGAGACGGAAGCGGTTGCACCCTCAGCGTACCACGCGGCGGTCATGGCGCCGGCGGAAACGACAGGGACGGTGCCGATGAGGTCACCGAGGACGGTGGCGCCAAGCTTCGCAACGGCCATTCTGTCCTTGAGACCGTCGATGTAGCGAGGCATCTGCTCGACTTTGGCGTAGCCGCCGTCGGTGTTGGTGGTGTAGTTCTGACCGGCGGAAGCGCGGAGAGCGGCGGCGGGGAGGACGAAGCCCTTCTTGGAAAGACCAAGACGCTCGTACTCCTGGGCGCCCATTTCGGCGACCTCTTTCTCGAGACCGGAGAGCTTGCCCTCAGCAGCCTCGCGGAGGAATTTGACGATGGAGAAAGAGCGCTTGGCGTCCTTCTCAAGGTCCGAAAGCTGCTTGTCAGCAAGACGCTGCTCTGCCAGTTCGACTTTGTTTGCATTCTCGAGCTCTTTAGTGAGCTCCACGGCCTTCTCGACGGCGGCATCATAGGCAGCCTTGTCGGCCTTCGGATCCATGCCCTTGATAGTCGCTATCTGGGCGCTGAGATCCCTACGGATTTCTGCGATGTTACGCATAGTGTGGAAAAGTTTTTGGGTTATACAAAAGCAGCCGACGCTGCCAGTTCTATCTGTGCCCTCTGCTCAAGGGCCTTCACGTCAACGCCATTCTCGTCGATCTCCTTCTCCTTCGGACCGGAATCGGACTTCGCTTCATCTTCGGCCTGCTTGCGAAGGGCGGCGAGCTCTTCGGCAGCGGCATCTTCCCCTTTGCGAGTTGCGTTGCTGTTGGAAGGGATATTCACTACGGAGATTTCGAGCAGCTCCTGCCCGGCGTAGTAGTAGGTCTCGCGGGCCTCGCCGGGTGCCTCGTCATCCTTGCCCCATGCGCCCTTTCCGATGGGAAGGAATCCCACAGACACAGCGTTGAGCGATCCGAAGAGAATCTTTTGGTACACCTTCTCGGCCAGCTCATTGATCTCTTTCGGCTCGAAGGTGATGTCAACGAGCAGCTTCTTATCCTCGACGTAGGCACGGCCCTTTCCGATGACGAAGTCCACGTCCTTGGTGTCCCAGGCGCCGTAGATCTCGTGATTGTACCCGATGATGGGATTGGCATTGAAACGGCGCAGGTCCCAGTTCTCCTGATTGAGAACGGTGTGCGCGCTGTCGCGGGAGCCGTCGCTGGCGACGAACGTGACAGTACGGGAGTCTGTGTTTTTCTTGCGGATCTCGGGCACGAATGCCCGAAGTAATATCTTATCCATACGCTATTGATTTGTATTGTCTTCTGATTCCTTTCCGACC
>ODAI010525314.1_pt1 | contig 18559 bp, 9 predicted proteins | sample 1539321 | NCBI WGS metagenome assembly ODAI01 (sample SAMN02144231, study PRJEB22623) | gut metagenome | biome: sheep rumen | host: Ovis aries | place: New Zealand
GTACGACAGCAATACGGTTGCTTCTTGCCGTTCCGATGAGGTTGTGGGATATCGCCTGAACAAGGCGATGGAACTTCTCAAGAAGGGGGAAATGAACGTCACGGAAGTGTCCTATGCCGTAGGATTCGCATCCCTTGCCGGATTCTCGAGAAGTTTCAAGAACCGATTCGGTATTCCGCCGAGCGCAGTGTAGAATGATGCGCCCTTAAAAAAGGCGTTGAAACTGCGACTGCAGGGTAAAACAAAAAGCACCTACATCGCTGTAAGTGCTTCATTCTGACCTGTGGGAGCAGACGGATTCGAACCGCCGACCCTCTGCTTGTAAGGCAGATGCTCTAAACCGACTGAGCTATGCTCCCGAGCATTATGTTATCCCTCACCATGACAGTCTTGCCTTAGATTGGGACTGCAAATATAGGCATTTTTTATTTCTCGGCAAGCGTTTATTGAAAAAACTTGATACAACAAACACAACAACGGCGTCAACGGCCCCAACTGAGGAATAGGGTAGACGGGGGGGGGAGTTACTCCCCCCACCTCCCATTGCACCGTACGTACGGGTCTCGTATACGGCGCTACAATGTAAGCAGAAATTTCTCCCATGCTTGATTGTAGTATTCCAGCGGATTGACTAGCCCCTGCCTTTCTCTGCTGGGCATGGAAAGGACCTTGGGACTGAGGAGAAAGTTATAGGTCCTCATCCCAGTCTTTCTGTACCACCCCAGCCGGCTGTTCGCCGCAGCAAAGATATCCCCGTCTGAGATATCACATTTGAATTGGCGGTTGAGCTTCTGGAGGTTCTTGTAGATGGTCCTCGGCCTTTTCCACTGCTTCACAATGACCACTCGCATCTTGTGCCTCAACCATTCCCCAAATTCCTTCATGAAGCCCTTCATCTTGCCAATCTTGAAGTAGTTTATCCAACCTCTGACGATGCTGTTGACCTTGTTGAACGTGACGTGCAGAGGCACGGCGGATGCCTTGTTCCTCTTGGTTACGCCCTTCACCTTGTCCATCAGTCTCTTTCTACGGCTCTTGGACGGCATGCATTGCCATCCGTGAGCGTCACGATAGAAACCGAACCCAAGGAATTCGCTCTTGCTCGGTCGCACCACCTTTGTCTTTGTTGGACTGACTTTCAGACGGAGCTTCTTCTCTAGCCATCTTGATACGGACTCCATAACCCGCTCGGCTGCCATCTCCGATTTCACGAATATGTTGCAATCGTCCGCATAGCGTACGAATGACAGCCCCCTTGACTCCAGTTCCTTGTCCAGCTGGTCCAAGTAGATGTTCGATAATATCGGCGAAACTGGCCCTCCTTGGGGAGTACCCTCTTCGGAGGTTCGAACCAGCCCATCTTCCATGACCCCAGCTCGGAGGAAACTTCGGATCAGGTGCAGGGTGCCCGCATCGTTCACCCGCTGTCGTAATATCGATATCAGCTTGTCGTGGTTGACGGTGTCGAAGAACTTCTCTATGTCGAGGTCAATGACCCAGTCGTTACCCTCGTTTATGTAGAGGAGAACCCATTCCATCGCCGTGGTGCAGCTCCGAGACGGGCGGAATCCGTGGCTGTGGTCGCTGAACAGCGGCTCATAGATTTCGCTCAGCTTCTGTGCAACCATCTGCTGGACCACTCGGTCCACCACCGTGGGAATGCCCAAGGGGCGCTGCTTGCCGTTCGGCTTGGGAATGTACACTCGCTTCACAGGCTGGGGGCTATATCGCCCGCTGAGAATGTCCTCCCGAAGGGAGGCCCAGTTCTCTCCGAACCACGCATCAAGGTCACCCACCGGCATTTCGTCGACCCCGGGTGCACCCTTGTTCGCCTTGACTGCGGCTATGGCAGCCCGCAAGCTTCCTTCGCTTACGATTTCTTCAATCAATCTCATGGTTTGCTCTCCTTCCTTTCGTAGAGTGTGGAGAATCACCCCATTTATCTCCGGCCGTACCGAGTTACGCTCTCGGCCTCTAGGCCTTCCTTCAATTTCGGGCTGTCTCCACCTTGCTCTAGGTGATTGCAATTCTTACATCATTAGGTCCTTCGACTGCAGCGGGCGTGCCGCAGCTACTATGACCTCAGCTGACTCCCATCTGTAGGCTTTTTATCGCACGCATCTCTGCGCCAGATGGGCCTCTCGGGGTAAGGCGCTGTTCTTTCGTCTCACGACCTCCTAGTTTACTGCTTTGGGTTACGTCTATCTTTGGGACTTCGGTTTGTATTGCAACCTCATCCAACCATTTAGCCTGACTAGGTTTCTCTACGTAGGCCCGATTTACGGCACACGTGCCGGACTTCGTTACTGGCTGCCTTCATCTGCTCCATTACTGTCGCAGACTTGCCATTCACTACACTTGGCGATAGCTACCTGTGGCAGGACTTGCACCTGCTAGAACAGCGTCATGCCCGACGCACAATGAAAGGATGGTCATCCGACGACGGCCATCCTCTACATGCGAATTCAGCTCTGCGGAGAAATGAAACTTTCTACTTCACTGTCATAGTACCTCCATAACCGGCATTTGCTCTGTAATGTGGAGCATACAGTGATTCTATCTCAACTACTGGAGCATGGAACACACCTGCCTGCATGACATAGAATTCTTCCTCGACGGTAGTGTTTTCCTCGGGATACGTATCGAAATAGTACTCCGTCCTGTCGGAACGGACATCCCTGTATCCGTGAGGCTGGAAGAAGTATCCGTCCGCGATCATCATAGGACGTATTCCCCAACCGTACATTCCTGAAAGCTGCTGGACGGGACGGAGGGTCGCCTCCCTCGGAGCCTTCAGGAGGACGAAGCTCCTGTTTTCCTTGTTCCATATCCTGTAGACCGCCCTTATCCTGTCTCCCTTGGAAAGGACAGTTCCAGGAGCTATTTCCTCTTCTTTCATGACGGTTACGGTCTTCCCGTCCTTATCCACGGTCTGCGTCGGAACTATGCGGTAGAACTTCCTTTCGACCGACATCTCATTGCCGGCGGCTCTGATGGAAGAGAACGGTTTCTGATAAGTCTTCTTCATGAGGATGATCCTTGTCGCCTTGACATCTTCATCCCCGCTCATGATTGAGTAGATGGCATCCACGAAAGCGGGATCCTCATCCCACTTCTGGGTCTCTTTCTGGAGCATCAGCCAGATGCGGATTCCGTCGGATATCTTCGAGGTGGTCTCCGATGAACGTCCTCCCCTTCCGGAATAATCCGTGAACAGGTCGCAGATGAGAGCGTGCGCATAGGCTTCGCTTTCCAGAAGCCCCCTGAACGGCATCACGGCATTGGGATAATACATTCCGCCGCCATTATGTTCGATAGCGTACTCAACAAGTGAAAGAACGTCATCTTCAAGGGAAGAGCGGAGACGTGAATCCGTCGCGAAGTTCACTCCCCATGCTTTCGCAAGTGCCGTTCCACCTACGCTATTCACAAGGTTCGAAATGGTGAGAAGTCTTCTGGCCTTTGCGAGTATCTGTCCGTTGAGACCCCTTTCTTTTGACGGAACGAGGTAATCCTTCACATAATCCTTGAACTCCTTCATCCTCTTGTCGAAGACAGCCTTGAGGCCATGGGTGTTCACATCGAAGGATACCTCGGGATAATACGACCTCACAAGGAGATACTGGTTCACTGAAAGTCCTCCGCACCAAGAAGGCCACTCAGCGTCGAACTGATTCTTGTCAAGGAACTTCACGGAAGACTCAAGGGACTTCATGGTGGAAACGTCCATTCCCACAAGACGGTTGAGTTTGGAGTACCTTTCAAGGACGACGGCCGTCACGATGGGAGAAGAGCTCATGCCCTCGAACCACCCGAATCCTCCGTCTGCATTCCTGCAGGCGGCGATCTTTTCCTTCAGTTTGTAGGTCGGTGTCTCGTATGAAAGAAGGAGGTCATCCTTTTTCTGCCCCTCGAGAAGACTCTCGGCGAGAAGTCTCACGTATAGAGCCTCCGAGAGCGACAGCACATCATTCGCCTTCGGCTCAACCTTGGAAGGAATCGCATCCTTCACCATGTCGATGATGGAGATTTCGTCATAGGTGGCTCCATATCCCGACACGTTGACAAACTGGGAGCGAAGTGAAGAAAGGATCTTGCTCTTGTCCATCCCGGCCAGATAAACCGCCGAATGGGCTTCGGTCAAAGTCTGGAGATTGTCCGAAACCGGGACACTCACGAACACCGCATCCGAGAACGAACCGTCATCGGCTTTGAACACAACCATCATTCCCCTTTCCGCTTCACCCTTGGAAGGAACATTTACGGGGAAGGATTCGGAGAGTCCACCATGGGCTTTCACAGTGACTTTCCTGGATGAAGAAGCTATAGGTGAAGAATTCTCGTGATCCTTGCCTTCATACTGGTAGAAGGTGAGGATTCCCGGAACATCATTGTCTACCGTAGAAGAAAGAGTGACCGCAAGATTGTACTTGTCACCTGCATAGAGGAACTTCGGTTCGGCGACGGACACCTTCACCGGAATGGATACGACCATCTCGCGTGAAATAACCGCGTTGCGCATCTTCCTGTCGTGTGCGTAGACCTTCACGAGGAAGGTCGAGAGTTTGTCCGAAGTCGAGAACTTCACTTCGGCATCTCCGCTACCGTCGGTACGGATGAACGGTTCAAAAGCGAGGGTCGTGGCGAAGTCCTCCCTGACATTCTCGGGAACGCCAGCGTCCGAAGATTCTTCCTCCGCGGCTTCGGACACGACCAATGCGTCGTGCAAGGCGGGAGCGGCGGCATCCATGGCGTATTCCACGTCAACGGCATCGTCCATGACCATTGCGTTCATGGTGACAGCGGCTGACTTCGCCATCATCCTTGCGGATTTTCTTCCGCCGCCATAACCCGTGACCACCATTTCTTCCAGTTCGTAATAGCCTCCCTCGCCGCCTTCGAACGAAAGATCGTCCACTCCTGTTCCGCCTTCAGCGCTGAAGCTGATATAAGGAACGCTGAAAGCGCCCATCGAAACGGTATTCCACCAGGTGGAAGAGATCCTGTCGACGCTCTTGTCGTAGATCGACATCAGCGCTTCGACTTCGGGGGAGGATTTCAGGGAAAGGGTGTATTCCCTTCCGGGGAAAGCCTTGTCCTGGAATGAAGAGAAGGATAGAGGGAGATCAAGATTATGCCTTACCCTTCTGTATTCCCTCTGGAATGAGTGGAATTCCCCGTTCCTGAAGAATACTATGGACACCCTCACCGCATCCGGATATTCCGCCTTGTAAGGGAAGGATACCGATTGGGCAGAACCTGCTTCTCCCCTCTTGCCCTCAAGGTGCACCGCTATTGACTCAAGGAGAGTCATCCGGTCTCCGAACAATTCAACAACGGCCCAAAGGGGAGCGGTGGCCGAAGCGATCTGGACCTTGATGTCCTGTCCGCTTTCAAGGGTCGTGGGGCCGCTTCTCATGATATGTTCTACCGGAGAATCAACCCTGTCAGCATCCTCGGGAAGATATACGAACGAAATTCCCTGCTTGCTTTCATATGGAGTATCCTTGTGTTTGCCTTTCACGGAAGTGGTGGCATCGAGAGAATAGAGCCCCTGGCCGAATGCGGCAAGGTCGAATACAACCTCCTCTCCGGAAGTGGCCTTCCCCTCTTTGAGTGTACGTCCCTTTTCATCGGAAAGTTTGTATGAGATCTCAGCGGGAACGACCTCGTACTCGGTATTCCGGACAGTCATCCTGACCTTGGCCTTGTCCCCGTCTATGAGCGAAGCGTACCTCTGATGATATGGTCTCACTACCGGCATATCGGAAGGTGAATCGTCCATACCGGCAATGCTCATGTCGGCATCGGCGCTGTTCTGGAGCTCAAGCGTGAGATTGACGGAATCCGACACATATACTCCCTTCGAGAACTCCTGGGTCTCTCCGGTCTCGTCGACCACTTTTATCTTAACGGACACATACTGCCTTCCTTTTTCCGGATCAGTGGGAACGTTGAAGGAGAATCTCCCCTGGTCATCGGTCTCGAGATCGCCTTCTCCGAGAACCGTATCCCACCTCGTGAGGGTATAGGTCACCTTTGCGGCTGAAAGGTTGTGTCCCGAATAAGATGCGATCTTTCCACCGATCTTCACTTCGTCGCCGGGGAAATAGATTTCATCCATCTTGTCGAATTCGAGGTAGAACGAAGGGAGGACGAACTCGTCGACTCTCAGTGACTGGGAAGCTCTCCATTTGTTCTCGCACTCCACCCTCACGGAGAATGTTCCTCCACGGAGCCCTGTCGGGATCTCGAACTGACCTGCCACGGAGCCGAAAGAGTTGGTCGTGAGGAAGGTTTCCTCAAGAAGCTTTCCGGTGGAATCATAGAATGCGGCACTGACCTTCTTGCCTTCGCCCACGCATGAGACCTCCTTCACGAGATCCCCCTGTCCGAGGACGGCCTTGAAACGGACCGTTTCCCCGGGATTGTATGCGCCCTTGTCAAGATACACGTTCGCGATGTACCTCATTCCGGAATTGTCCGAAGAAGACCATACCTTTTCCCTTCCGTTGAAGGAGAGCGGTTCACTGGAGCGGAGCACTCCGTTTTGGTCCCTGTAGGACACTTTGAGGTCGTAATATGAGTCTTCCTCTATCTTTGAGGCGATCGCCTCCGGAATGCGGGTGAATCCTTCTCCGAATGCGAAATCCTTGACCGTGGCGATTTCGTTTCCGTTCTTAAGGAGGGTGAGATCGGCCTTACGGAGCGGTTGTCCGCTCTTTGAGGCCGCGGCATAAGAGGCCCGTCCGTCGCTGTCGAGCCTTTGCGCGATCGCAAGGGAATAGCGGCGTATTCCGACGGATCTCTTTCTGTCCCCGTTCTCGGCGGACCCTTCGTAGTCCCCGTCATCAAGAACCGGTATCTTCACCTTCACCGTGTCGGGCACATAGAACTTTTTGCCCGCGGTCCTGACCTTCGTGGAAAAGACCTTCTTGGAAGATCCCCGGGGGAATATCGACACTTTGGCGCCAGTGAGATTCCCCAGATATACCTTTATTTCGTTTCCGTCGGCGCTGAGGGAAACGGATTTCCTTTCAAGTGAATTGATGAGCGATTCGGCAGTGCACGTGGATGCCATCGCGGACTCCTCTCCGGAAAGGCTTTTGCGCCGCTTCTCGAATTTCTGCAATTCTTCATACAGAGCCTTCGCTTCAGCTTCTGCGGTCACTCCGTTCTCATCGGCGGCATCACCCTTTTCGCTTATCCTACGGGTTAGGTCATTGAACCTCAGTCTCAGAAGCGAAAGTCGGGGATAGAAGGACACCGCTTTGCCGGAATACTTCTCCGCCACTTTTTGAAGGGCTTCCTTCTTCTCCTTGAGTATCCTGAAATCGGAAGAAGTGGTGTTCTGGGCCTCAAGGTATTCGAAATACGCTCCCAGAGGATAGCTGTAGTACTGCTCCCCTGAAGACGGAGGGCCGACCAGCTTCCCCGCTTCGTATTCTTTGATTTCCTTCCTTGAGATGCTCCTGTCCATCATGTACAGGGTCCAGAGGGCGTATTCGTAATCATTGCCCAGATACTTGACGAGCTGACCAGAAAGGGCGCTTTGCAACTGGGGAGTGTTTTTCCAGAATACGGGATTTGATGAGGAAAGGAACTTTTCCCTGTTCGACATCAGATACGACTTCATGACTGACGAGCCGGAGTTCTGCATGTGATAGTAGAAAGTCACTATCGGTTCATCGAATTCTTCGATGTCTTTCTTCAGTTCCGCCTGCTTCTCCTGGCGGACCTTCCAGTTACGGGAGACCGCCACAGAGACGTACTGCGAAGCCGCGTCGTAGAAATCCCATGCGAGCCTTCTTTCCTTTGCCTTGGCCTTTATATCCTGGAGGATCCGTTCCTGCTCGGCGGGACGGTCCTTCTGCTGAGCGGTAGCGAAAGCGGCCCATTCGTCAAGGAGCACATGCCCCCTGGAATCGGTGGCTACTGTCTGAGGGGAGGATTTCTGTTTCATACTTGAGGACTTGTTGGCTGAAAGAACATTATCGGCGCCTACGCACGCCAAGACCATGGTCAGCACAGCTGCTGCCCATATCCTGAGATGATGATGAGGTTTCATTACTTGGCTGTTTTGGGTGCCCTTGATGGTTTGCGAAGCAAGGGTACAGCTTCTGCAACTGCAAAAGTGCTGCCACCGATGTAAATGACGGGCTGCAAAACTCTGTTGTTGGAATCTATCTTCTTGATATTGGATGCAAGTTCAATGGCCATAGATACTGCACCCCTCACGGAATCGCAGGTATAAAGCCTTGATGTAGAGACACCTTTTTCCTTCCGATAAGCCGTATACCTTGAGAGGATTTCGGATGCGGGCATTGCGCGTTTCGTCTGCGGTGTAGTGAAAATATACGTAGCGTCAACGGGCATGAGCGGCATTATCGAGTCGAAGTCCTTGTCAGCCATCACGGCGTAGACGATAATGAGGGATGAGCACTCCTCATTGGAAAGCATCGTGGCGAGCTGAGAGAAGTTGTTCCTCAACGCATGGGCATTGTGCCCGATGTCACAGATCACGAGGGGTGAATCGCAGATCCTTTCCCACCTTCCGTGGAAATCCATTATCGTAGCGGTATGGACGATTCCATGGATAACGTCCTTGGTGTTCTCGAGTGAAGGGAACTTTTCCTTTATCATATCGAGGGCGCACAGAACGGTGCGGAGGTTCTTCTGCTGGTATGTTCCCCGGAGGTCCATCCTCGAAAGGATCATCTCCCGGTTGTTCCAGATGGGCGGATCGCCCGCCTCGGCATAGCGGATGGTGCATCCCTTTTCGGAGGCGATTCTCTCAAAGACCGGCCTCGTTTCGGGAAGGACTTCCCCGACAAGGGCGGGTACACCTTCCTTGAAAATTCCGGCTTTCTGGGTGGCTATTTCAGCCAGGGTGTTGCCAAGGAGGTCGCAGTGGTCAAGACCTATGCTCGTCACTATCGAGAGGATGGGTCTTATGATGTTGGTGGAATCGAGAAGGCCTCCGAGGCCAACTTCGATGATGGCGACATCGACTTTCTGCTCGGCGAACCAGGCGAAGGCCATTCCGGTCGTGATCTCGAAGAAGGAAAGGTCCAGTCGGGAGAAGGTCTCCGAATTGCGGGTCATGAAGTCGTAGACCCATTCCTTGGGGACCATCTTGCCGTCGACCCTCATCCTTTCCCTGAAATCCACGATATGGGGCGAAGTGTAGAGCCCCACACGGTAACCCACTTCCATGAGGGAAGCGGCGATCATGTTTGATACCGAACCTTTGCCGTTGGTGCCGGCCACGTGGACTGTGGGATAAGAGTCCTGAGGGTTGCCCAGGACTGAACAGAAGTCCACCATGTGCTGGAGGCCAGGCTTGTAGGCGGTGCTGAACGTATTGTTCTGTACGGAGGGATATCTTACGAATATCCTTCCGAGCATCTCATCGTATCGTTCTTCGCTGAATTCAGGGTTCTCGTTGCCCATCACAGTATTGGCCATTTCAGAAAAAGTTTGAGAGTTCAAAGGTATGCATTTTTATCGGCTTTGGAAAGTATTTCCGGGACCGTTTCCGACCGGGAAAACATTATCATGAGCCTTAAGCCTTATCGGAAAGGAAGATGATCCGATCACAATCCCGCCATTTTCGGAGGAATGTACCCAAGATCGATCCTTTTTATCCCCTTCGGTGAAATCTCCAGCATGATCGACTCCCTCGGTGAAAACTCCAGACGGTACTCTTCGCTCTTCCCGTGATGGTTGAGAATAACCGTTCTGCCGCTCCCCTTGTCTTTGAACGCATAGCCGTATTCCATGGGATAGGATACGTCTCCGGAGGTGGGATTCGCGAAGAAGACGTAAAGCTTGTCCCCGTCCTTCCTGCACCAGAAATCCGGCAGATCCTCTCCTTCAACGAGGGGTTTCCCCGGAAGGACGGAGTCGTCCTCCGACACCGAAGGAAGTGACCGAAGCTTTCTGAGAAGATCCCCGTAATCCCCATGGAGATTGCGTCCAGGCTCCTTGGGAGAACGCGCCAAAACTACCGGGAGCCCCTTTTCCGCCAGGGACACTATGCTCCGGAGGGAGGAGTAGTCCATATACCCGACATCGACATAAAGGGAAGAGAAAACGGCATCTCCGCAGAAGAGTTTTCCGTCCTGGAAGGAGGATTCGGAAAGGAATTTCCCGTTCACCCATACGGGTTGACGCCCTTTGTACTTTTCGGGAGTGTCGATGTACCTCATCTCATACTGCCCTCCTGCCCAAGGCATCATTGAGAGGATTTCTTCGGAATAGGGTCCGCCGATCCATGCGTCCTCCATCGGGATGTAAACGGCCATGTCGGTGTAGTTCTCCCCTTTTCTCATGTAGGAGGACACCTTCGTCATATAGCGGTTGAAACGCGATAGTTCTTCGCCCGAGAGGTTGTTCCTTTCGTCGCTGCTCACCTGACAGGTCGTATAGAACCAGTTGTCCGAACGTCCCACCTTGTTGAACGGGAAACCGTGCCAGATTATCTGGTTGGTTCCGTTGGCGAAGAGGGCGTCACAAACAAGTTTCAGGTCAGCGATCTGCTCCTCGCCCTGGTGGGGGCTCTTGCCTCTTCCGTTCTGGTTGAGAAGTCCCGTCCAGCCGTACATGCAGGTGAATGTCTCGGAAGTAACTGCATCCTTCTTGGAAAGGGTCGCCGCCGATGCGGCTATCTTGCTGAACATCGGTTCGTAGAGTATGGCCTCGGTTTCTGGGATGTCGACCAGGGTGAATGCGGTGAGAAGGTCAGTGGGAGCACCTCCGCACTGCGCCCTCGAAAAGGCTCCGTTGGCTGTGGCATTCTGGGCGAAGGGGGTATAGAACTCATCCATTACATACCCGGACAGGGTCTTGAAGTAGTCATACAGGACTCCTTCATTCCCTTTGTCCATAAGGGTCCTTTCTTTCATGTAGGGTTCGATGTCATATCCGTGGTCGGAGAGGAACTTCTCCCCGAACCCTTTAGTCCAGATATAATAGGTATCCACCTCCCATGAGTCGACGAAGACTCCTGACTTTGACCCCTTGTAGGCCTCCGAGAGTCCTTTGTTCATCTTGTCGGCATAACGGAAGAAGGCCTCCTTGTCAAGGTGATTGAGTATCTTTCCGACCTTCGGATGATCCCAGGTATATGCCCTACGGGCCACTTCGACGGAATCATGGTAGTTTCTGGTCCCGTCCCCTTCCGGAAGGTCGACGTCATTGAACGGCCAGAGCGTCCCGAATGTGAAGTCGCAACCCAGTCCCAGGGAATCGGCGACCCTCTTCGCATAGACCACAGGTTCACTCCACTCCGGAGAGAGGAAATCCGGATGGGCGGTGGTGGTATCGAGGAACATCGGGTATATCCAGGCTATCTCCACTCCTCCGAACTCGTGGTCCTTCAGATACTGGAGCTGGTCCCTGACATCCTTTTTGTCCACATAGGAGGAGAACCACCACCATCTGGTATATGGTTTATGACTGGAGTAGAGGGAATCCGGGGAAGAAACTTTTCCCCCGCAAGAAGATAGGGCAATGCATGCCGCCACAGCGGCAACCGCCTTTACCGCAGCAATTTTCATAAAACGCAGGACACTCATATCAAAAAAAGGCGAATGGTGAACAATCATGTGGTGAAGTTTTCAGTCATTTTTAGGCCACTATCCGCAAACCTTAGATTTGCAGCGTGGTTTTCTACCATCTAAGTATGTATGGCAAAAGTAGTAATTTTATGCCGCCAAAAATACTAATTTTGCACCGAAAGTCATCCCGGAAATGAGCACACCTGTACCTTATTGGAAAAATGGCGCCGATTATTCGAAGGTGCCCTTCTTCATCAGGAAACTTTCCTCAGGCGGAGGAAGGGTTCCGTCGATCCCGACAGCGTCCATCCCGATAGAAGGTTTCCTGTACCTGACCGGCGGGGAGGTCCTTGTCGAAGCGGGCGGAGAATCATACCTCTGCGTAAAGGACGACATTCTCCTGATTCCCGAGGGTGTCCCCTTTTCGATAAACTTCCACAGCACCTGCAGCGGATTCAGCGGAGGATTCTCGATCCTCCTTCTGAAGAACATCCCATACAAAGTCCTCCAAAGCGGGGAACCCGTACAGTACCGCTTTCCCGAAGAGAATTCGAAACTCATAAGCGAGCTGTTCTCCCTGATGGAAAGGTCCTTCATGGGAGGAGAGGGACAGATGATCGTGAAGGCCCTGGACATAATCCTCCCCCTGGTGGGAGAGCCCCGCAGTCCGTTCTCAAGTCCTTATGTGGGCAGATTCCTCGAAATGATATTCGACCGGAACTCAACCCCGCAAAATGCGGGATACTATGCCGGTGAACTGGGGATAACCCTCAACTATCTCAACAAGATCGTGCACCAGCAGACCGGCAAAACCGCCACCAGTTGGATTGACATATCGAGGGTGAACATGGCGAAGAATCTTCTCCAGGACAAGGACATTCCCATAATCGATGTAGCCGTCGCGGTCGGTCTTGACGACCAGTCGTATTTCTCCCGATTTTTCAAAAAATTGACGGGACTGACACCCTCGGAGTACAGGAAGACGTTCTGACCATCTTGCCCCTAGTCACGGATAATCCTAATAATACGCTCCCCGCTCCTAAAAAAGGACAAAAGTTACCATTACCTTTGCAGCCGTTCCAGAAAACAAAGGTATGTTCGGTTTTGTTCTTTCAGTTTTGACACTCCTCTCACTCCACGGCAACGTGGACACGGTTTCCGTGATAACGACCCCCGGAGTGGTCACAGCCGTGAGACAGACCGTCGAAATCGGGAGAGTCGCTTCACCAGCCACTACCATCGATATCGGGGAAATAGCCGAGCTCCACATCACCACTCAGAAAACCCTTTCCGCAATAGTCCCTTCCCTGCATATACCGGACTACGGAACCGGTATGACCTCGACGATCTACCTCAGGGGCATGGGCTCCAGGATGGAAAATCCCGTCCTGGGTCTATACATCGACGACATACCGATCATTGACAAGAACGCCTACGACATTCCGATGCTGGGTCTTTCGGGGATGACGCTCCTTCGGGGTCCCCAGGGGACGGTCTACGGCAGGAACTCCATGGGAGGAGTGCTGTCGCTCCACACACTCTCCCCTTCATCGTTCAAAGGGACCAAGGCCCTCATCGAATGGGGTACGGCTAACACCGCTTCGGCAACATTTTCCCACTACCGGGGAAAAGACGCCCTCACCATAGGTCTCCATCATACCGACGGATTCTTCGACAACATCTTCACCGGCAAAAAGGCGGATCCGGGAAACGGAGTGGACCTAAGATGGAAGCGTGAATTCTGCAAGGGTGAATGGAACATGACAAATACGGCCGTCGTTTCCTTCTCCGATGAAGGCGGCTTCGCTTACGGAAGATTCCTTGACGGAGAACTGCAGAGAGTCAATTACGACGGAAAGGCCGGTTACACGAGACTCTCCGTCATGGATGGACTGAAAGCCGGAAAATCCTTTGACAAGGCTTCGCTCAACCTCATCGGCAGCTTGCAACTTCTCGCCGACAGGATGAGGATGGACCAGGATTATTCTCCGGAAAGCATCTTCAGCCTCGAGCAGAGTCAGAGAAGCGCCGCCCTCACCTTCGAAGCCATTCTGAAGCCCTTCCACAGCGATGAGCGTTGGCACTCCACGACAGGGCTCTTCTTCATGGGGAAATTCAACCACATGGAAGCTCCGGTGAACTTTTTCAGGGACGGTATCGAGTCGCTGATCCTGGAAAACGCCAACAAAAATATCCCCGAGAGCATCGGATATATCGACTTCATGATGGAAACCTTGCCCGTCAGCTCAGTTTTCGGGATATGGACCGGTGACCTCGCCCTTTATCATGAGTCGGTGCTTTCCTTGGGAAGGTGGGATCTGACCGCAGGGCTGAGGCTTGATCTGGAAGGAGGTCTGATGAACTACGACTGCGCTTCGGACATCACTTACCGCTTCTTCCCTACCATGCGTTCCCCGAAGATCCTCCCTTGCACTTACAGGGGAGACGAGAACCATCTGGGATTCGAGATCCTTCCCAAACTTTCCGCGATGTACAACGGCCCTTCCCACGGCCTCAAGCTTTACGGCACGGTTTCGAAGGGATACAAGGCGGGTGGTTTCAACACACAGATATTCTCCGACATAATGCAGAGCGTGATGATGAACGCCCTGATGGATGACTTGGGAGTGCATTTCGATGAAGAGTTCCAATCCGTCGGAGCCGGGAATACGGAGTACAAACCGGAAGAGGCGTGGAACTTCGAAGCGGGGATAAGGATTTCACCTGCGGAATGGTTCCGCCTGGAAGCATCTCTTTACAATATCCTCATCCGCAACCAGCAGATCACGGTCTTCCCTCCCGGAAGATCCATCGGCAGGATGATGACGAACGCCGGAAGGTCAAGAAGCACCGGAGCGGAAGTGGAAGCGGACCTGAGGAAGGGAGGATTCCACGGAATGCTGTCCTACGGATGGAATGACGCCAGGTTCACTTCCTTCCATGACGGGAAAGCGGAGTACTCCGGCAACAAGGTCCCATACGTCCCGTTCCAGACCCTTTTCGCCATGGCGGAATATTCTTTCTCCATAGGAGGCAAAGCCCTCAAGGAAATCTCCCTCCAGGCGAGTGCGAACGGTACCGGTGAAATCTACTGGAACGAGGCGAACACCATCAAGGAGCCGTTCCATCTTCTTTTGGGCGGAATGGTTTCATTCTCTTTCCCGAAGGCGACGGTTTTCCTCAGAGGAGATAACCTCACCGGAGAAAAGTACCGGACTTTCTACTTCAAGTCCATCGGAAATGAATTCTTCCAAAGCGGGAAGCCGAGAAGGATCACCCTGGGGGTATCCCTGAACTTCCCGAAACGGTAATCAAACAAATCCAAAGACATCAAAAACAAAACTAACAGACACATGAAACATCTTGTAAAATGGGCTCTTCTGGCCTTTATGATCCTTCTTTTCTCATCCTGCAAAAAGGATGAACCGGCTCCCGTTCCCGTCAAGGCCGACTACCTCGGCACCGTTACCGTAACGTTCAGGGGAGAGGGTGTTGACACCGATAAAATAGAGGTCAACTTCACTCCTTCCGCTGACGGAAAAACAGCCGACATACTCATCAAAAAAATCAAGTTCGTTCCCCAAATGCCCGTGACCCTTGACATCACTATTCCCGGCGTCACACTGACGGCCAAGAACAATGGTTTCGAACTGAGCGGTGAAGGACTTGTACCTCTTGCCATGGGCGGAGAATTCCCCCAGTACACGGTTTCCGGACTTTACGGACTCGTTGCCGGAGACAAAATCAGTTTCCTTCTCAAATTCGGAGACTACCCTACAAAATACACGGGTACGAAACTGTAGAACGATATGGCCGGCCACATGACCGGCTATGAATCCGCTTCTTTATTTATCGGCCGGAAAGGGATTGTCCTGTGCAAGGGGCGGTCCCTTTCCATTTTTTCTTCCGGAACGAAGAAAAACAATATTACCGCGACGGGCCCGATAACTGACAGAATACGCCAAAAGTTTGTTTTCCGCATAAAAATCCCTAATTTTGGAGTGGTCGTCCGGAAAACCTTTTCCGGAAAAGGCCAACCTGAATTGTTTATTTATGAAGGAACACTCCCGAGCCCTACACTCCCAATACATCATAAGCGGGACAAGAATGGATGTCCCGCCTTCGGCCATGCTCCGATCCGCCCAAGGGAAAAACTCCGAAGAGGAAGACAATCGTGAACTGTTTCCCGACCCCATAGTCGACGAAACCGTCGACCCTTCTCCGCTGTCCCTCGATACGGATTCCGCCAAAATATCGGACTACCTCTCCCTTGTGAAAAAAAGGCTCTCTTCCCCCAAAAGGACAATTCTTCCGGAATACGCCGAGCCCCTTACAAGGGCGAAAGCGGCGAAAGCCCTTATCGACGCCATCTGGCAAAGAGGGCATTTCAGATTGGACGACCTGAGCCTATCCGCCGAATGGAAGTGGAACCCCGACAATGTCGGCAACATGGCCGCGTTCTACGCTTCGGTTTCCGCCCTCTGCGATTATCTTGATTACCTGGGAGTGGGACTGGATTCCTACACGTATTCGGAGAATCCGGACAAGTGTTCCCTTGTCATGAAGGCAGGAGTGAACTCTTCGACGGAAGCTGAGCCACCTCTATCCGACCGGACCGAGGCCGAGGCGGATCTCGACATGCCCAAACAGTTCTCGGACGCATACTCCGATCCGCTTATCGCGGAAATGCCTTTCAAGACCGCCAACCCCCGTATCGGAAAGACTCGCAAATGTCCCTCTTCCCTTCAGGGCGATCCATCCAATTGGCTCATCTACATCCCTTTCGACACCTGCCCCACAAAAATGGGAGGATCCGTACTTTCCGAAGCCCTTTCAGAAAGCGGAGGAATGGCCCCCGACATCCTGGATCCGGATTATCTTATCGACTGTTATGAAGTAGTCCGGGAACTCGTCGAAGACGGGATCGTCCTTTCCGGTGTGACCGTCTCCGAGGGAGGTCTGATGACGGCTCTTGACAGACTGATCTCCGACAAGGGTGCGGACATCGACATAAGCGAGATAATGAAATCCTACGGCGAGCCCGACATGGTGAGGGTTCTTTTCAGCGAAATCCCCGGAGTCCTCATCGAGGTGAGCGACTACGATTACGACTACACGGACGCCGAGCTCCTTCTCCAGGATGTGGCCTACTACTTCCTCGGACACCCTTCGGACAAGAAGAAAGGACTTTCGATTTCAAGCTCGGACATTTCCTCGATTTCCGGGATTCTTGAATCACTCCTGAGGAGCCAAACCTCGGAAGGCGAGGATTGACACTGCCCCGACCACACAAATTGACACAAAAACACAAACCGAATATGCCCGCATACGCCAACAGCCCCAAACAGAAGAACAATCCCGGGGGCAAAAAACCTAAGATCTTCGTTCTTGACACGAACGTCATCCTTCATGACTACAAAGCGATAAGGAAATTCCAGGACAATGACATTGTCATTCCCGTCGCAGTAATAGAGGAACTGGACAAGTTCAAGAAAGGAAATGACGCCCTGAGCTACAACGCCAGGGGGTTCATGAGGGACATAGACCGCCTCACCGACAAGAAGATGTTCGGCAAGGACGGAGTCCCCATCGGAAAGAATCTCGGAAACATCAAAATCGAGCCCAATCATCCTTTCCCCGATGACCTGAAGGACCTCTTCCATGACGACACCCAGGATCACCGTATCCTTGCAACCGCCATCTGGGTCAGGGACAACCATCCGGGAAGATTCACCGCCCTGGTGACGAAGGACATCAACCTCCGCATGAAATCCAAGGCCGCCGGAATGATAGCCCAGGACTATCTGACCGACAAGGTTGAGGAAGAGAAGGTCGAAGGAGCCCAGAGGGAGGTCCAGATAATAGAAGGCGTCCCCACGGAAGCGCTCCAGAAACTCGCCTTCGGACAGGACACATGCTGCGACTGGCAGGACCTCCTGGACAAAGAGCCCAAGCCCAACCAACTCTTCAAGTTCCGTTGGGAGGGCAAAGAGGATGCGGCTCCCGTTTGCGCGAGATATGATTCCAGAAGGGACAAGGTCGTTTTCGTCAGAAGCCGTCAGGCTTATGGCATAAAGCCCCGCAACGACGAGCAGAAATTCGCCCTTGACGCTTGCCTCAATCCCGCCATCCAACTCGTTTCCCTCACCGGTGGAGCCGGAACCGGAAAGACACTCATCGCCCTCGCCGCGGCTCTCGAACAGGAAAGGGATTTCGACCAGATCATCCTTTCACGTCCGACCGTCATCCTCGGCAACCAGGATATCGGCTTCCTGCCCGGTGACCAGAAGACAAAGATGTCGCCGTTCCTGCAGCCCCTGATGGACAACCTCAATGTCATAAAGGCCCAATTCCGTCCCTCAAGCAAGGAGGCCCTCAAGATTGACGGACTTCTCACTAACGAGAAACTCCTCATCTCCCCTCTCGCCTACATAAGGGGACGAAGCCTCGGAAAAGCCTTCTTCATAATCGACGAGGCCCAGAACCTCACTCCCCATGAAATCAAGACCATCATCACCCGTGCAGGAGAAGGCACGAAGATGATTTTCACGGGAGACATCTTCCAGATTGACCAGCCGTACCTGGACCAGTGGTCCAACGGACTGACCCACCTCGGGGAGAAGATGGCCGGACAGCCTCTGTTCGAACACGTATTCCTCAGAAAGGGAGAAAGGAGTGAATTGTCCGAAATAGCTTCCAAATTGCTATAACAAAGCGAAAAAATGATTAAATTTGCATTCTTGCGGGACAGAATGCCTAAAATTCCTCGCAAGGATGCTTTTTTTTTGCATCACAAAGTGTGTGTCAATCCCCAAGATGACTGAAAAGGAATATCCAATCAAACTCAACTTTCGCAAGTGACTCCCAAGTCACTGAAAGGGCCCACTGGCCGCCCTGCGAAGGGGGTTAGCCGGAGTCCCCGCCAGTAATGGGAACTACGTTCGGAAGAATACTGCAAAGGATAGGCACTCCGGGATGGTCGCCCTAGTCCCGGACAC
>ODAI010706646.1_pt1 | contig 18559 bp, 29 predicted proteins | sample 1539321 | NCBI WGS metagenome assembly ODAI01 (sample SAMN02144231, study PRJEB22623) | gut metagenome | biome: sheep rumen | host: Ovis aries | place: New Zealand
GGTATAGTATAAAAGGGAATTGGGGGTACTCAGTTTCCCCATTTTTGCTCGATAGTTAAAAATATATTTAGTGAAAATATTTGAAAAAAGTGTTGACAAATAGTGTACCATGTGCTATACTATAATCGTCAAGAGGAAAGGGAAACAAATAAAACCTCTTGAAATGGTCAAAAAGTAGCAAGAAAAAGTTGAAAAAACTTGAAAAAAGTACTTGACAAATCGTGTACCATGTGCTATAATAAGACCATAGAAAAGAAAAGGAAACTGTATAACTTACCTATGAGATACAGCGGTTAACTGAAATAGGGCGCACATTGAAAAATCGATATAACCAAACGTTTAGCAGGTTACAGAGCTAAACGTGCCTGCAAAGATGGGTACTATGTACAGGTAAGTGCAGGCAGGTATAATCGTGTCATATTGTAACCTTTAATGTTAGTGTTAAAGTGCCCCCGATGAGTGTACCCCGCTATTTTTCAATAGCGTAAAATGCCTTTTTCAAAAGGTTAGGGGAAAGCACATGAAAATGTGTCAAGCTGAAAATTGCTACGAAACACGTTAAAATGGGGTAGTTTATGCTACCCCGTGTTGGGCACGTCCTTTCGTGCTAAATAATTTTAATTTTGAAAGGATTTACTATCATGAAAAAGGCTGAACAAATTATCATTAATAATATTGTGGATGATGCCGCAAAAGTTGCTTTTGATATCTGGAATAAGAATAACCATGGAAAAGGAAAACAGTTGCATTATATGAATGCAAGGGTTTACAAAATTGGTTTGTATTATTTTTTAGTATCATATGAAACTTTGGCTGCATTTATTAATGGTTCTGGTGAATGCTTTGATGTAATGCGTATGAAAGAATTTAAGAAAGTTAATAAATTTTATTATTGTGGTGGTTATTATGAAGAAACTGAATATACTAATTATTCACGTTCTTCATCAAGGCAGATTTCTACTTTCTTTAGTGAATATGGAAAGTATAATGCAGGGGTCTATACATATAGACCTGTTTGATGTAACGTGTCGGGCATTAAATGCCTAAATTTAAAACTAACATTTGAAAGGAAATTAAAACAATGAAAAAGGAAAAAATGATCACTCGCACGATTGAAAGCACAAAGTACACTGTTATGTGCGTAAATCCGGAAGAAAATTCATGCTATGATACTGAAGTGACTTTTTCCGGAAGTCGTGAAGATTCTTCTGCAATCTCTGCACTGAATGAAACATTCAAAAGCAATAATAGCAATCATATTGCTGTTATGGTTAAATCTGCGGAAACTATTGAAACTCTTTATGGAATGCCGGAAAGCTTTTTCATGGCATACGCTGTAGTTCTTCCACCGAGAGGAACAAAGAAAGAAGCTGAAGAGGAATAATTTCCTCTTCAGTTATGGTTAACGTGTCGGGCAAATAAATGTCCTGTGGATATTTTAAAGGTTATGGTTTACCACATTAAAAAACATTAACGGAACTTCATGCTCTTTGTATTTCAGATGCGAAGTAAAACAAGGGTGAAATACAGTTTTAGAGTGGTTTCTGTTCATGGATATTGTCTTATTCCACTATAATCCATAAGAGCAATATGTCAAGCAAGCGGGCAATGCTGCCATATTAAACCCTGCACTATGTATCCACTCATTATTTACAGAAGTGGTCAAGCGTTTACTGGTATCGTATAACAAACCAGTGTGTAGAGCATAAATTAACATAAAGGATAATATTATAATGAAAAGATGGTATAATATTGATTTAATTAACGATGCTGATATTATCGCGCTTAGAATGTTTTTGCGTGATAATGGTATCAAGTATGAAACGTCTGGTAATTACAATTTTACTCATTTTGAGATATATTGTGATTCAGAAATGGCAATCAAGATTGACGATTATATCAACTCGATATAATCATCTTTTTTGTAACGTGTTGGGCATACTAATATTATTGAAAGGATTTTTAATTATGAAAAAAGTTAATGCTACATTATTGTACGGAATTGACGAAAATAATAAATATAAGGTTGTCAAGTTTTTTGCTATGGATAAAACTGGTGCAATCCATATTTTTATTGACAACACTAATTGTATGCATTTTGCTTTTAGGAATAATACGATGGAAGACATGATTAAATCTCTAAAGGGCATATTGCGTACTGAAGGATATTATGTCCCGCCTTTTGCGGAAAATTCTGTATCAGAGTGTTGTGGTATTGTTTGCTTGAAGATGTACGGAACTGATTTTCTTGTAAGTAATCCGATAAGGGTATGGATTTCAAAATAGGGAAGATTTTTCTTCCCTGTGTTGGGCATATTAACAGGAAAGGAAATATAATTATGAATGAGTCAAAGGTTAAACCTTTTCAATACAAAGGGTATATTTTCATGCTTGTTCCCACGGAACGAAAAGATTTATTAAACTATCGTTTATGGTTTTTTAATCCGTTGGAAAAGAAATGGGAAAAAGACTTTGTATTGTGAAAACATGAAACAAGCTAAGAAATTAGCTTATAAATTTTTGCGTTATCATTTTCTTACTTAAGGGAAGATTTTTTCTTCCCTACGTGTAGGGCATAAGTTCAAACTTATGTACTAACATTGAAGGGAGTTTTTTCTGCATGGAAGAGACAAAGACGCTACAAGAAGAATTTGCTGAAAAAGCCAAAGCATATTGGTACAAAATGTATCCGACAAATCTTGATATACCAATTGAAGAGTGGTATGAAGATGTAATGCAAGAAATACAATGGCAAATAGCAGATTGGTACAATGGGGAGTCCTACTATCCTAAACCAGAAGACATACTTGTTGATTATCTTCAGTTTTCTTCTCTTGATGCTCACAGATTTTTGCCACTTTTCACGCAAAACTGTGAAGGAAAGGATGTTTGTCCACTATGATATTTGAATTTAAAGACCCGTGGGATGGTTGGAAAAACGAAGGTTTTTTCAAAATAGGCAGGTATCAAGAAGGTGGCAGAATTGCAATTTCCATTTACGCAAGACGCAAAGATGACCCGCAGGATTTTTTTCAGCCTTATTGCAGTGTAACTGTAAACCTTCCTAACAGGGAATTAGCTAACAAAGATGAATTTGGATTTGTCGATGTTAACAATGCGCCTTGGTTAGAAGGTTTTCTCACTTCAAAAGGTTTTGGGATGCCTACGTCACGTTTTGCAACCAGTGGTTTTTGCAACTATCCAGAGTTCTTTTTTAACATCAAGAAGATGAAATATTATCGATTAGAAGGAGTCTAATATGGTTTTTGATGTAGAATCTCTCAATTCCGAAGAAATTATTGCAACAAAAGTAATTCTTGAAAGGCTTACGTGTACGCATGAAAAGCTTGCTTGTGCAGATTGTCCGTGTTTTGAAATCTGCACATTTGTACGTAATGTAACAGAGCAGTGCAAGAATGTATTAGCAGAAAGGGCATTTTCATGATAACCATTAAATCAACAAGCTACCGCAAAGATGATGCTATATTTGTAGCAGATGTAATCAACAGAGGCTTATGTGGTCATTGTGAACAGTATTCTTCCTATTACGACCCGCAAGACATGAATTGTGAAGGCTGTACGCACAAAACTGCTTGTGCAGATTTACAATCAGCCTATCACTATATGCTTGCGAAAGCTTTACGGATGTTCGCTGAAGAAAACACAGGCAAAGTAGACCCTCTTGAATTGGAATTGCTCGATAGTTAAATATTTCCCAATATCGAAAAAAGTTCTCAATTTCAGCATTTTCCTCTTGCAATTTGCTTGGATTTGTGGTATTATACTCTTGTACCACATAGGTGAGTACCTCCGTAGACACCTGCTCATGGCCGGTGGGTGGGATTACTGTCGGTTAACTACGCTGTAATCCCATTTATATGCTACCAGTAGTCAGCATTTGGGTGCAATTCCCAAGGGTAGCAAAGCATTAATCATAATCTTAAAGAAAGGAGTAGAAATTATGGCAAGACAGCCGATGGTAACAAGAACGATTACCACAACCAAGTGTAAAGTTCTCTGCCTTGATCTTGTGCAGGAAAAACCCTTCACGCAGGAAGTGATTCTTCCCCGCACCTACAAGGATGAGAAGGCAATGCTTAAGCGGATTGAACCGCTTATCAACAGCGAAACTGTGAAAGTCGTACACGTTCAGAGTGCTGAAATTGAAGAAACTCTGTACGGCATGACAGAGCAGGAATTCATTGCCGCCGCAAAGATTCTTCCTCCCCGTGAAAAAACTGAAAACTAACATTAAAGAAGGAGTAACAGAAAAATGAAAGGTTACGAAGTAAACATTGTAAGTTCGACAAAGGAACTCTCGCCGAAAGAAAAAATCAAACTCAAAGACCTTAGCAACAGCATTAACCTTGATAATGCTACACAGGCAGAAGGCAAAGTGGTTATCAATTATGATTACCATGTTCTTCTCAATATTCACAATGAGAAGAGCAAGGACAGAAAGGACTACCAGAATGTTGTTGTCGTAGACAAGGACGGCACAAAATACAACACTGGCTCTGAATCCTTCCTTACCACTCTGGAAGACATTACCGGCGAAATGCTGTCAGCAGGTGAAGAAGACTTCAGCATTGAAGTTTACCGCAAGGACAGCAAAAACTACAAAGGTAAGCAGTTTATCACCTGCTCTGTTCTGTAAGCGCACCTGTTTTATAAGCCCCACGCTAACCCGTGGGGTATTTCTTTTATAAAGGGGATGAAAGATGTGGCGAAAAAGCCTACTGCAAACCAGACAGCTTATATGGAACTGGTTGCTGAGATTAAAAGACAGTTTAAAAGAATCGGTAAACGTGGTTATGTCCCTCTTGATAATGTTTACAAAGATGAAACCCCTAAGTATATCAATCAAAAACTTCTTGACAAATTAAAGAAAGCTGTTGAGAATATTTATCAGTTTGCCAAGTATTATGACCCACTAAAAGATAGCTATATTATTGGGACTGAAAGAAGAAAGCAAGAATATTCAGAACGTTCCCGTAAAGGTTGGGAAACAAGACGGGCAAATGAAGCAAAAAGAAGAGCGGAAGAATTAGCAAAGGAACAGATTGAAGCAGAGAAAGCAAAGAAAGAACAAGGTCAAAAAGAAGCTGAAATAAACGAAGAAGATATAAGGAGGAAAGCAAGGAAACAGGCAGAGGATGAACAAGGTTTGCCAAGAGAAGCAGAAGTAGCTTTTGAACAAATTAAAAGCTTGATTGATAACTGGGCGCCGTCATCTTTATGGTCGGAAGAATTAAAACGCATTAAGACAAATGATAGAAACCAACTTAAAAGCACTTTTGAAGGAGCAATTAATTCACTTGGAAGAGAACAAGTTGTTAGGAACTGCTTAAATCATGAAACAGAACTGATAGATATTGTACATCGTGTTCTATATTTGAGCGGTTCTACATATAAGGACTATTCAGCCCGTGAGGGTGTCCAAATTGATATACGGAAGTTTACAGAAATTATCTGGGGTAGACCATTAACAGTAGCAGAGTCCAAAGAAGTATCTGACATGATGGAGCGATTGAATGAAGGAGAATGAAAACCAGAAATTATCGCTACTTCATGGGGGATTTTGAAACTACTGTTTACGAAGGTCAGATTAACACAGAAGTGTGGGCAAGTGCTTGTGTTGAATTGTATACAGAAGATGTGAAAATATTTCACAGCATTGATGAACAATTTAAGTATTTCATATCCTTAGATTGTGATGTTGTTTGCTATTATCACAATCTTAAGTTTGATGGCGCATTTTGGCTTAGTTATCTATTAGTTGATGAAGGTTTTCACCATGCGGCGCATGAACCAGCAGAAGATGAGCCAACTTCAGAATTTGAATGGTATCCTGTTAAGAGGATGAGGAATAAAACATTCACTTATTCTATCAGTGATATGGGTCAATGGTACAGGGTTATTATCAAAACGCATGACCATATTATAGAATTAAGGGATAGTTTAAAACTGTTGCCATTTACTGTAAAAAGAATAGGGGAAAGTTTTAAAACAAAGCACCAGAAATTGGATATGGAGTACAAGGGATTCCGCTATGCAGGTTGTGAAATAACACCAGAAGAACAGCAATACATCGCAAATGATGTTCTTGTAGTTAAAGAAGCACTAGAAGCTACATTTGAACAAGGGCACAAGAAGTTAACCATAGGAAGTTGTTGTCTTGCAGAGTATAGGGCATTGATTGGTAAGAAGCTATACGCTGAATATTTTCCTAACCTTGTAGAAATAGAGATAGATGAATCATACGGCGCAAAGAATGCTGATGAATACATTCGAAAATCATACCGAGGTGGTTGGTGCTATCTTGTAAAAGGGAAGGAGAAGCAGATTAAGCGCAATGGCACAACAGCAGACGTTAACAGTTTGTATCCTTCTATGATGCACAGTATTAGTGGCAACGGCTATCCAATAGGTTTACCCACATTCTGGCAAGGAAATTATATCCCAGATGAAGCATTAAAACCGTGGATTTATTATTTTGTACGTGTTAAAACAAGGTTCTATATTAAAGAAGGTAAGTTGCCATTCATTCAAAACAAGAGTAGTTTAATGTACACAGCCACAGAAAGTCTTGAAACGTCGGACATTTATAACCCAGAAGATGGCAAATATTACACTGAATACATTGATAGAGATGGTAATATTAAACAGGCATATATGACTATGACTCTAACAATGACAGACTTTGCACTTATTAAAGAACATTATGAACTTGTAGATTTTGAAATTCTTGATGGGTGTTACTTCTTCTCTTCAATAGGCATATTTGATACCTACATTGATAAGTACAAAGAGATTAAAATGAATAGTAAGGGAGCAATGCGGGAGTTAGCAAAGCTTTTCTTGAATAATCTCTATGGCAAACTTGCAAGCAGTACAGATAGTAGTTTCAAAGTTGCATACGTGAAAGAAGACAAATCATTAGGCTTTTACACAGTAACACAGCACAACAAAAGACCTGTGTATATAGCCGCAGGTTCAGCAATCACCAGTTACGCAAGAAATTTTACTATCCGAGCCGCACAAATGAACTACTATGGTAAAGGCGAAAGAGGATTTATTTATGCTGATACTGACAGCATTCACTGTGACCTTCAGCCAGATGAAATTAAAGGTATCAAAGTAGACCCAAAAGAGTTTTGCTGTTGGAAGCTTGAAAGCTGTTGGGATGAAGGATGGTTTGTTAGGCAGAAAACATACATAGAGCATATCACGCACGAAGACCTTGAGCCTATTGATAAGCCATACTACAATGTAAAGTGTGCAGGAATGCCCCAGAAGTGTAAGGAACTATTCTTACTCTCAATGGACGGATTTATAGCTGATGAGAATACTACAGAGTACACCGATGAAGATGGCAATGTACATGAACTTACGGATGCTGACAGGTGGTTCCTCTCAAAGAAGAGGGAACTGACAGATTTTGATGTAGGGTTAGTAGTCTCTGGAAAGCTATTACCGAAGCGCATAAGGGGTGGAGTATTACTCACAGATAGTATGTATGAAATGAGGTGATAAATTATGCGTAATGAGAAATGTTATGGTTGCTATCATTACGACCCTTGTTGGATGAAATGCAGATTAGGTAGAGACCCAAAAGTTTGTAGTTGGATGAAATGCAGATTAGGTAGAGACCCAAAAGATTGTACGTTTTATGCTATACTTAAATTAACACTTAGCAGTTTGTATGGAACACAAGTAAGGGAGTGATTTTATGTACATTAGTATTCCAACGATTGTTATCATTTTAATATTGTATATCTTATTTAGGTAATGATTAAGTATATGCTCTTTGTGAATGGAAAACCTAAAATGGCTTTTCATGAAAATGAGGAACAAGATGCTGTAGAATCCTACCTTCATGTTAGGCAATTCTATGGGAAAGATGCTGTGTTAAACATGGTAAAATATAACCCAGAAGATAACACAATGACGTTAACCAGATTAATGGTAGAAAGGAAAAAGAATGTACGTAGTTATAGTGGGCAATGAGATTATCACATGGGAAAAGACATTTAAAGCCGCAGAGAGATGCGCAAGAAAGTATGATCACCTTCACAACAAGATACCTGTGTGGATAACCAAAGTAATAGTCAAAGACGGAGTAATTTTCGATAAGTAAAATCAATACCCCATAGACCTAAATCTATGGGGTATTTTAATATCCAAAACCACGGGTTACGCAATGCGGTAAGCTGTCCGTCTGATCTGTCTGGCAGTTTATTTCACCTGTGCTTATCCAGAAGACCCATTGAATATAGCCGTGGGGGATATACTAATAAGAAAGTGCTTTAAGAACTGCGTCTTTGCATCTCATATCCTTAAATCTGAAGCAACCCTGTTCAAAGTAATAGCGCAGATTGGAAAGGAATAGATCGTTGCGCTTGAGCATAACATAATTTATTTCATGATCTTGCGTGGTTACAGTAATCCTATTTAGGTATGTACTGTCGGCATGGTCATCACAGTATATAATTCCTTGTTCCGCATATTCACGAATACCAAAATCAGTACCACAATAGCGCAAGGTTGCAAGGTATCTGCTTTGCCCTTTTGGTTTCTCAATAAATGCTTTACTGTCATTCAGATACACATTCTGTGCTGAATACTGCACATATTTATTCTGTGCGAATGCTCTATTGAATGCGCTATCCATTTGAGCAAGTGCGGCAGATTCTATCCACCCTTGCTCCATAACAAAACCATCACCACGTAGGAATTTAGTATCATCACGGAGTCTGGAACTTATTCCAAGTTCAACAAAGTAAGGATTAATAAGGCTAACAGCGTTACCGCACAATACCATAGGTACATATCTAACCTGTTTGCCTTGGCCTCTTGCAATAGAGGTATGAATAGAAATAAGCTTTTGAATTTCATTACTGCAATAGTGGTTCGTTTCAGATTGAAATTCATCAAAGAACATGTGACCAGTATCAGAGAAGAGGTGGGAATACTTCTTCAAGGTATCGGCATTGTTCAATGCTATAGCATAACCGCAAGGAAGGTTATTAAGGAAACACTCATAATAGATTCCATGCGCTCTACGTTTAACTGTGAAATCATCTGAAGTGAAGAAGAGTGAACCTATCTCCTTGAAGATTTTATCAGCTATATCATCAAGCTCATAGTTATATCTATAAACCTCGCAGAATTTAACCCCTTTCTTTTTAAATAGGTTGATATTCCTTCTGCGAAAGTATGTAGTTTTGCCACCACTTCTGTTTGTAGTGCATAGGTACAACTCTGGTTTTCTACCATTTACATCAAGCATGGACAGGAGTTTAGTACCATCATAGTATTGCCCCATTATCGAAACACCAACTTTCTTATATGAATTATAACATATTTCTTGACAAAATGCAAGCTTTTTGGTATAATTTCCATAGGGAAGGAGGATTTATCATGGACACAATAGCGCAGATCATTTCGCAGTTAGGTTTTCCGATTGCCGTTGCTTGTGTATGTTTTTGGTACATCAATAAACAGCAAGAACAGCATAAAGAGGAAATCAACAAACTTTCAGAAGCAGTGAATAACAACACTCTGGTTATTCAGAAACTTCTGGATAAGTGGGAGAATCCGTAAGAGTGAAAACTGAAAGAGAAATTGCCCTTGAAGTGATTGAAGGGAAATGGGGAGTCGATGACGATAGAATAGTTCGCCTTACAAACGCAGGATATAATGCAAGTTCTGTGCAGAAGGTTGTGAACAATATGTTTAAAAATGCTATCGTTTCGGATGAACCGAAAGTAACGAATGAACAGAAGCAAATTATGGAAGTTGATTTAGACTTGAAGAAGTATGGCGCTTTGATTATTAATTTTGTGGAGTAAGTTATGGCTGTTTTTTCTGAATATGAAAAACAAGTTTGGGATTACTGCATGGGTTTTATTAATAATGAGTATGGCGTTGCAGGTTTGCTTGGTAACCTTGCCGCTGAATCAATTATAACGCCCGGCAGAATTCAAGGTGACTTATCTACACAAATGTTACCTTCAAAGGCATATACTCAAGAGTTAAATGCGGGCAGTATTGATGAATACAATTTTGTTAACACCAAAACCTATAGGTACAACAATGTTACTTATGGTCCTGCTTATGGTTTAGCACAGTGGGATTGGTCACCAAGAAGGCAAAATTATTGGAACTATTGGCATACTTTTCAGCATGGTGTTGCAGGTAGCTTAGAGTTTGAATTATGGTTTTTACAGTGGGAACTTGAAAACCAATATGCTTCCGTTTTAAATGTTCTAAAGAATGCTACATCAGTAAGAGAAGCAAGTAATAAAGTTCTGCATGACTTTGAAAATCCACAGGATGCTTCTTCAAAGGAAGAAGAACGCTATGGTTATAGTCAGCAAATATATGATGCTTATTCTGGTTCGCCACCTACACCGCCAGAACCACCTACACCTACTCCGTCACGTAAGCTTCCATTATTTTTCTACATCCGTTATCCATTTTAAAAGAAAGGAATAGAGACAATGGCTATCAAGACAAAAGAAGAATTGCTTGCATCACTGAAGCAGACATTTGGTGATAATACGGACGATGCAACATTATCACTCATTGAAGATGTAACTGATACCTATGATGACCTTAATAGTAAAGCAAAACCAGACGGTAAAGATTGGAAAGCTGAAGCCGAACGCATTGATAAAGAATGGCGACAGAAGTACCATGACAGATTTTTCAACCCCGTAGAAGATGAAAAAGATCCGCTTGATGCGGGTGACCCAGAACCTAAGAAATACAGGTTCGAAGACTTATTTAAGTAAAGGAGATTAAACATTATGCCCAGACGTATTGCTATGACTAATCTCAATGCTTCTACTCTTGATATTCTGAATACTATCAGAGCAAATGCAAGCATGGAATATCAGTCTCTTGTTCCAGAGATTAGTGATGTAAGAGACATTCCCAAAGTTGGTGAAGTGCTGTATGGCTACCCCAATCTTGCCAACCAGTTTCTTTCCTCTCTCATTAACCGCATTGCGAGTGTAAGAGTTAAGAGTGCAACCTTTAACAATGCTTACGCTATGCTCAAGAAAGGTTATCTTGAGTTTGGCGAAACTGTGGAAGAAGTCTTTGTACAGATTGCAAAGGCACGTGAGTTCTCCCCAGAGAAAGCTGAACAGCGTGAACTGAAGCGCACCCTTCCCGATGTGCGTACTGCGTTCCACACGATGAACTATCGTGTTGAATATCCTATCACCATCCAGAACAATGATCTGAAGACAGCATTCCTCTCTGAAAATGGTGTGCAGGATTTGATTGCAAGAATCGTTGATGCTATCTATACTGGTGCTGAATACGATGAATTCCTTCTCTTCAAATACCTTATCATCAAAGCTGTTGCGCATGGTAAGATGTACCCTGTCGCATTTGATGCAACAAAGATGAGTGAAGCCGCTGTTGCTTTCCGTGGCAACTCCAATATGATTACCTTCATGAGTGATAAGTACAATTCTGCAGGTGTTCATACTGCCACTCCGAGAGGCGACCAGTACATTTTCATGGATGCAAAATTCAATGCACAGTATGACGTTGATGTTCTTGCCGCCGCTTTCAACATGGATAAGGCAGACTTCATGGGCAGACTTATGCTAATTGATGATTTCACTACATTTGACAATGATCGCTTCGACATTATCCGTGCCAACAGCGATATGATGGAAGAAGTTACAGCCGCAGAACTTGCTCTTATGGCAGATGTGAAAGCTGTCCTTGTTGATGAAGAGTGGTTCCAGATTTATGATAACCTTGCACAGTTTGATGAGAAATATGTTGCAAGTGGTATGTACTGGAATTACTTCTACCATGTGTGGAAGACAGTTTCCTTCTCTCCGTTTTCCAATGCTATTGTCTTTGTTGACGATGGTGCTACCACTTCTCTGCCCGCTTCTGTTGACTTCTACGTGACAGACATTAACAGCACTGCGAATGCAATTATCTACACCCTTACTCTTGACGATTCTACTGCCGCTCTCAAGCCGCAGAATGTTAACTTCGTGCAGGATGAAGATGCTACTGAAGCAGGTATTGCAGTTCACAAGTATGGCGCAATCATTATGCCTGTTGGTACTGGTGCTGAAACAGCATACACTGCGAAGGCTACAATTAACGGCACAGGTTATACTGCTACAACCGATATTCTTACCGAAGCCGTGACCGAAGGTGAAGGTGCATCTGCAACTACTACACCTGCAACTGCCATTGGTGATAAAATTACTCTTGCTAAAGACGCATAATCTAATGAATGGGGAAGGGTTAATTCCCTTCCCTCATTTCTAAGGAAAGGAGAAAGCTATGGCATATATTGCTCCAAATTCAGAAATTGCACTTTTAAAGAATGTACCACTTGATGCAAGTTATGACCATACAATTACCTTTGCAAATTCTACACAGCAGTACTTATATTTTAGGGGTAAAGTTGCTGATGGAAATGGTAGAATATTTCCACAGAATAGTTATCAGAGAACTTCATCTAATAAAATAAGATTGGAACTTGGTATGGATGAAGCTATTCAGTATAACTATCTTTACTTCAGAAATACAAGCTTTGAGAATAAATACTTTTATGCGTTTATCACTAATTGGGAATATGTAAATAACATCACTACAGAAATTACATATGAAATTGATGTAATGCAATCATTTATAACAAATGCTATTGTGAAGCAATGCTTTGTTGAACGCGAGCATATACAGAATGATATTATAGGTGCAAATTTAGTCCCAGAAGGACTCGAACAAGGTGACTATATTGTAGATGGTTATTCAGTTTTTAAACCATATACTATAGAAGGTGTTGCCGCTACAAATGCTTCAGCTATCTTTTACTGCACATTTCAGCAAGATAAAGATAATCAAGGTCAAGTAACAGGGTATTCAAAATTTGAAGGTAATGTTTTGCATTATGTCTATACTGGTTTATGCCCAATAGTTATTGGTAGTAAAGGCGGAATACAGCAGTTTATAACTGCAATTAGTTCACCAGATTTCCCATTCACTGATGGCGTAGTTGCAGGTTATATGTGCCCATTTGAACCCTTAACTTATGATAACATAGAGGATGGAATTGAGTGGCAGTTTAGAGTCGGAAAACATTATACATCTTTAGCAGGTTATGTGCCAAAAAATAAAAAATTATTTACAGCGCCATATAATACTCTTAGAGTTGTTACTGATTCTGACAGCGAAACATACAATTTTGAATATTTTAGTGATCCAAGTTTTTGCGAATTTACATTAGTTGGGTATTTCCTTCCAGAACCAGTTTTGACCCTTGTGCCTAAAAACTTTAAATCAGCAACAAACCGAAATTATTGTCTTGAAAATAGAATGACAATTAGAGAGTTTCCACAAATTGCTATTGATATAGATGTGTGGAAGGTTTATTTTGCACAGCATGGTGCATCTCTTATTACATCCATGATTGGGCAAGGAATTGAAACTGGTGCAAAAGTTGTAGCCGCTACGCAAGGTGGTCTTGTGGCAGGTGCAGCTATTCAAACTGGTGTATCAGCGAAGGGTAATCCGATTATGTCTCCTTCTGCTCCAATGGCAGGAAATATGAAGGGTGGCATATCGCCAGACCCCGTTGCTACCTTAAATGCTGGTTCATCGTTCACAGGAATAGCAACTTCACTCGCACAAATATATGAACTTACAAAAAGACCACCAGAACTAAAAGGAACTCAAACATCACTATCTGATTTCTCCATTGGTTCAAAGCAGTTTTATGCACAAAACCTTTGCATAAGGCCAGAATTTGCTAAAATCATAGATGATTACTTCACTATGTTTGGCTATGCAACGCATCAAGTTAAAGTTCCAAATATCCGTGGCAGAAGATATTTCAACTACGTACAGACTAAAGCTTGTATCCTTGAAGGTGCTATTCCAGAAATATATAAACAGAAAATGATTAATATTTTCAATAATGGTATTACTTTCTGGCATACAGAAAATCTTGCAAGTGTTGCAGATGTTGATAATATCATTGGTGATTACACAGTTGCAAATGACCCTGTATAGAAAGGAGGAATTTAATCAATGGGCAGACGTAAAAGAGATAGAGAATTTTGGGAAAGTGCTGATCTAAATAACGCATCCTATATTCAATACTATGACCGCCTTACAGAATTGTCTATCTCTATGTTTGAATGGCGTAACCTGCCAGATACAGTAGACCCAAGATTTCTGGAGTTGACCCTGTTCGCTAACGGAATGGCTGTCTTTTTCAAGGATGAGGTTGAGGATTATTTGGCTCTTCAGTGCGCTATCAGTGGGCCTCTGAATGTTTACAGGATTCCTATCAGAAGAAGGGCATACGCTGTTAATGGTTATAACAGGGAACTGGATGATAAAAATAGCGTTATCATTTATAACAATATGTTGCATAAAAATAGCATGCTCGATGTTAGAATGTTTGCAAGGGAACTGTATAATCTTGACAGGGCGATAAGTGTTAACGCTAATGCTCAGAAAACTCCTATATTGATTAGGTGCGATGAGAATCAGAGATTGACTCTGGAAAACCTGTATATGGATTATGACGGAAATAAGCCTGTTATATATGGGGATAAGGGGTTGAATCCAAATGCGCTTAGTGTACTGAAGACAGATGCGCCATATGTTGCAGATAAGCTTTATACTCTGAAAACGCAGAAGTGGAATGAAGCGCTTACTTACCTCGGTATCAGTAATGTTAATATTACGAAACGTGAAAGGTTGATTACTGATGAAGTTACCAGAAACCAAGGTGGTACGATTGCAAGTAGATACTCACGTTTGCAGAGTAGAAGGATGGCTTGCGAACAGATTAATAAGATGTTTGGTCTGAACGTCCAGTGTGACTATAGAGAAGACTTCCAAGAAATAGTGGATGCTGAAGACAGTGATAGCATTAATCCAGAAGAGAGGGATAAGGCAAATGAGTAAATATACTACTGAATTGAGATTCATTTGTGAAACTGAAGCAGGTAAAACTGAATCGGTTGGACTCTCTAAAGTGGATGAAGTTATTACTGCCGCATTGCCTAAGATTTTTGACTTCAGTTTCCCAATATTCGATGAAAATTATCGTATCCCTCTGGAAACCAAAATCATTAGGCACTATTATACCAGAGAAATCGGTCTCGAAACATACGGCTTATGGAAACTCAAGCTTCAGACCAAATTGAATGAAATCATGCCTTATTACAATAAACTCTATGAGAGTGAATTGTATAAGTATAATCCGCTTTATGATGTTGATATGACCACTACTCATGTTGGTCAGAAAACAGGTGAGAATACAAATGTTGACCAGAGAAAAAGCGAAAGAAACAATAGTGGCACAAGTAAAAATGTAGGTGATGAAACTACAGCTGATACTAATAGAGCTACAACTTCTGGCGAAAGAAATGTTGAAAACAAAGGCAGTGAAACTAATACAGGAAGAAGTAAAAATTCCGCGACAAGAGATCATCAGACAGATGATGCCTATTCTGATACCCCACAGGGCACTCTTAACAATGTTAAAAATCTTACCTACTTAACAAATGCAAGAAACATTGTTGAAACCGAAATGACTAATGAAAATGGCGAATCTACGGGCGCAAGCGTATCAGAAAATAAACAGGCTGAAACTAATCAGCAAACTGTTACTGGTGATAATACATCTGCTACCAAAAGAGTTTCAGAAAGAACAGACGATTTTACTGAAACTAATAAGGATGAAGGTACGAATACTGAAACCAGTAAGAGTACAGAAGATTATGTGCTTCATGTTATGGGCAAATCTGCAGGTGTCAATTACGCCAGAATGATTAAAGATTTTAGAGATAATTTGCTTAATATTGATATGGATGTAATTAAAGAGTTGAACGAATTGTTCATGCTGATTTGGTGAAAGGAGTATGGTATGAGAGTTGTTATTATGGATAGACTTAGCTACTCTATTGTCAGCATTAAGAATGTGACAAGTATTACTTATAACAATGGTACTGTAACAATCATAGGGGTTAATGAAGCTGATAATCAGAGTGCGACCTTTACTGCACAGAGTTCAAGAAGCATTGTCAGAATCATGGAAAATTGAGGTAAAGTGACATGGCAGTAGATTTTACCCCTACACTGAAGGGCTATAGTGAACAGGAAAAGTTACCTTATTGGTGCCAGAAGGTTCTGCCCTTGGCATATGATGAAAGCTTAAGCTATTATGAAGTGTTAGCTAAGGTTGTTGCTTATATTAATAATTTGATTGAAGATGTCGCTACTATTGAAACTAATCTTGAAACATTGAAAGAAGTAGTAGAGGAGGGAGATAATGGCTGAAATACCTTTTGAACCTTATACTGGTCAGAGTAAGTTAAGATTCTGGTGCCAGAAAGTTCTGCCACTTGTTTATGATGATTCATTGAGTTATTATGAACTACTTGGTAAGGTTGTTGAGTATCTTAATAATACTATTACTGATGTTAGTGCTTGTGAAGATAATATTACTGCATTAAGAGATGCCTTTGTTCAGTTACAGGATTACGTTAATGAACAGCTTGAAGATTTCGCACCAGAAGTTGAACGCATTATTGATGAAATGATTGATAATGGCGAATTTGGCGAGATTGTCACTGATGCTGTCAATGGTATTATTGCAGGCGAATACAGTACAACGCAAGGTTATGCACAATTTGATTATGTGCTTAAAGATGGAAAACTGTACTGCGCTACTGCTTCAACCTCTGGCGAGTGGGATTCTACAAAATGGAGAGAAACCACAGTTGGTGCAGATATGCAACTCCTTAACCAGAGAGTATATAATCTTAACGCAGGACAGGTTGCTTTTGTCGAAAGTGCTACGTATAGCAATAATACTGTTGGCAAAAAACTTAAAGACCTCGATTATTTTGATGATAACCTTAATGCAGGACAGGTTGGTTATAATTCAGAAAGTATGTATAATAATACGACAGTTGGTAAAGAATTGCAAGATTTAAAGGGTTCTTTAAACTCGTGGAAAGGCAAAAAAATTGTCTGGTATGGCACCTCCATTTCAGCAGGTGGATACATTGGTAAAACTAACCCCAACGCTATACCGCAGAAAATAGGTGCAAAAATAGGCGCAAATGTTATTAATGAGGCAATCGGTTCATCCTGTGTCCATTGTAAGCAATCTTCAATGTATAACGCTTCAACAAATCCATACGCATTCTTTAGTAACAAATTTGAAATGGCAAGTCGATGCTTATCAAACAGCAACACAGAATTGCAATGGATAATTGACCACTTCACTTTCTTCAGTAATGCACCAGCAAGCTTAAGTGATGAATTAAAAGCGCAAATCCTTTCAAACGGCTACCAAAGCAAAATAGACCCCTATTTAACCGCTTCAACATTCCCAGACTTATTTGTTTTTGAGCATGGCTTTAATGATGTAATAAACGGAGATCTAAAAGCAACACAAGATCTTGACTATGTAAACGACGAGGGTGTACATCTTTATAGTTATCGCTCTGCAATGGATTTTCTTATTACAAGAATTCTAAACTATAACTATAAAGCAAAAATTGTAATTATTGGCAATTATAACGCCTATGGACCATCTGGTACAAAAAGCGGTGATGTGTACAGAATGCAGGAAGAAGTTGCTGAAAAATACAACATTCCGCTTTTAAAGTTATGGGATTTGATAGGGTGGACAGATCAAGCAAGTGTCAGTGTTAATGGCACTACAAAGACAGTGATTCAAGCTTGGCTACCAGACGGTGTTCATCCACATTCAGACACAAGCGGAGCGGCTACAGCAAAATATGTCGATATTGTCGCAAACTGGCTTAATAACTTGAAAGTGTGAGGTGACAATATATGCTTTCAAACAATATCCGAAGAAAAAGCAATAACGATGTCTTTACACGCGCAACACTAACAAGCGAATTAACAGGCGGCACAGTACAAAACAACGTAATCAGCAAGTCAAACAATGTTGTAAATTTGCAGTTCCGTGTAACAGGCATGACAGAGCAAAAGGCTAACGGAACTATTGCCCATATTCCGTTAGAATATGCACCTATTCAGAGTTGTATTGTTTTGGGATTTGCACGTTGGACAAGTGACAGCTCAATAAACGCTAATCAATGGACACCTATATTTGTGCAAATAGAACGTGGAGGCGTTATAAATTTTTATGTCACAAGTGCGGAAACAGCAAAAATTGATACACTTCTCTGTTTTGCTACATGGGGATGCTAAGATTTAAAATAATCTTTAGCGATCTTATCGTGAAAATTTAAATCATTGATAAAAATCAATTATTGATAAAAATCAACTATGCTGTTATTTTTAAAATAAGTTCACCATTTTAACTACAGGTTGAAGAATCTTTAAATACAAGATAGGAGGCAACCTTCATAAAAGCTACCAGTTCAACCTGAAAGAAACAATTTCATAAATTCTTTGCATGAGTTTATAGTCAAGGTTTACACACTGCTCAGTGTAAACCTTGATTGTTTTATGTGTGAAACTGGGGACCCCCAATTCCCTTTTATACTATACC
>ODAI014756517.1_pt1 | contig 18556 bp, 13 predicted proteins | sample 1539321 | NCBI WGS metagenome assembly ODAI01 (sample SAMN02144231, study PRJEB22623) | gut metagenome | biome: sheep rumen | host: Ovis aries | place: New Zealand
TTTCCACGCCATTTTATTTGAAGAACTTCAGGTTTATATCTTTTTCATTTACATAATTCACATGGTACGTAAGTATCTGGTAAGAATTGTAATTCTATTTTTTTGTATCCATATCAGTTACATGCTGGACATGCTCATTTATCAGAGTTGAAGCTGAAATAACTGGAATGGAATCATAAATATTTTGCATCGCTAGTATTTGCATATACATCACGAATTCTGTCGAAAGTTCCAACGAAAGTAGAAGGACAGCTTCTTGGAGTTTTTCAGATGCTGGATTGGTCTACATAAATTGTGTTTTTGATTTCTTCGTATCATTCAATTTTATCTACGGCGAGGTCTTTGTAGAATTCTTGTAATGCAATATTTTCATAATGAGCGTACTCCTCTGCACGCATAATTGGAGCAGCTAAGATATCCTCCCACGAATATCATTTCTTGAGCATTTGGAGGCGGATATATGATTGAACAAATTTCTCTTTATCATTTAGAAAACGGAAAAGAGTCGTATACATCAGTGTAGTTTTTCATGCTCCAGATCATCATGTGATTACGGTAAAGCTTCATAGATTTATGCTTACATCTACTTTTTGAAGATTAAATTTCTCTGCTTTACGGATTTTTACTCGTTTGTTTGATGGTCTGTGATTAAATTCCATTTCTACTTTTTTCTTTCAATTCATATATTGAGCTGTGAGGCAATCAGATTTCAAAAATTCTGAATATGGTCATGAGAACATTAAATTTCCACCAAAATCCCCTGCTCCAGGTCAGATTTCTACTATCCAGTCTGATGCTTCTATAAATTCTTCATTATGTTCTACTACCATGATGGTATTTCACATATCCTTCAGTCTGCGGATTGCTTGTATAGTTTTATCAATTTCTTTTCTATCTAGTCAAATTGTTGGTTCATCTAATACGTATACAATTCATGTAAGCTTATTTCAAAGCTGTTTAGCAAGACGTAAACGCTGAATTTCTCATCATGAAAGAGTGTCGATTTGTCTGTTGGTTGTTAGGTATCCAAGTCCTAAATCTTCAATAGTCTGAACTCTATCGAGTAATGGATTTGTGATACGATGGATTAGTACTGGAGGTTGTTCGGTTGAATCAATGAAAAGCTTGAGTAATTCACGCATTTCTTCTAGAGGAATTTTTTGTAGATCCCAAATGTTTATTTTTTCATATCAGTCGTCTTCTGGTTTTGCAAAAGGTAAATCTTGCTGTAAAAATGATTCAGAGTAATGTGGCAATTTTTTAACGCGTTTTACTGCTTTTGTTGGGAATGTAAGGAATACGTGTAGAGATTCTCTTTTGATTTTTGATCAGAAACATTGAGGACACGGTTTCATGTCTAGCATTGCTTGAAAATCTACGGTAAGCATTCATTTTTCGAATTGATCTTTAATTACATCTTCCATTCATATATATTTGAAGCTAGCCCATTTTCATTTTACTGGGATTCTGCTTCAGATTGGTAAACGAAGTTCTTCATTATCTCAATATACTACGATATGCAAAAACCATTCTGGTTGGTCTTTCCAGATTTTTTCTAAATCTTGGTTATATTTTTCACACAATTTACGCAATATTGCTTGTCAGATATTAGAATCTCTCCATGGAAGAATTGCATCTTTTAGAGGAGAATTTGGTTCGATGATTTTATCAAAATCTACCTGAAGAATTTCTCCTAGTCCATGACAGCATTCACAGGCTCATTCTCAGCGGTTTGGTGAGAAGTGTTGAGTAGTGAATTCTGGGTATGTGATATTACAATTTGGACAAAACATTTTATCTGTGAATCGCTGTATTCAGTCATTCTGAACCGTAGGTGAAGAATCTTGAGCAGATGATTTTCATTTTTTTCACTTAAGATCCTTCGCTGACGCTCAAGATGACGATACAGAGATTTCGATATTTGAAAGTCATGTATTTTCTACTTTTGAAACTGAAGCAGATTCTCATGATTTATCCATCACATAAACTCAGAATTTTTGAGCTTCTCAAAGGATTTTGATGATATCTTCTTTTAGTCTTGGTAGTTTTTCTTCATCGATGCTGATACGATCATAAATTCCATAAATTTTGAGTGGGAAATATTCATCTTTTACTACAGGATCTTCGAGGTAGAAATACTCGATAGGTACAGAAAAAGCTGTTTTTTCTTTCTGATTTTTCTTTTCTTTTAGAGATAATTCTTGGTTTTCGATATTTTTTGAAAGTGAAATTTTAGAATCCTTTTCAATAGGTGCAGAAAGAAGTAAATATCTTGTAAATCATGATCATTTTTCGATTTTTGATCTGTTGTTTTTTACGAATTTTTGTAAGTCAGCTTTGGTATTTAGTCTTCCTGATTCTTTGAGTAAATATAATTTTTTTCAAAAATATTTTTCTTTGATTTCTCACATAATTTGGTCTACATTTTTTGGCTTGATATGAGCTCCACAGTTGTAACAGTAACTTTCTCATATTTTAGCAAAAAGAAGTCTGGTATAATCATCAATTTCAGTCAGAGTTCAAACTGTGGAACGGCTATTTCATCCACGTTTATTTTGTTCAATAGCAATTGCTGGAGAAAGTCATGCGCAGTATGCTATATCAGGTCTTTCTCATAAGTTGAAAAACTGGCGCAAATAACTGGAAAGCGATTCAATGTAACGAAACTGCCCTTCTTTGTAAATAGTTTCAAAAGCTAGGGATGATTTTCCAGATCCGGAAACTCACGTAAAAGTGATGATCTGATTTTTTGGTAAAACTAAGTCAATATTTTTCAGATTGTTAGTTTTGATTCATTCTAAAACTATTACATCTGATTGATTGGTAGAAAGTGGATTGTTTGTGCTTTTTTTTGTTGCCATAAGATGTAGAAGCTTTTAAAAAAATGGTTAAATTTCAATCTCCAAGATTAAATATTTTTCTTTAGATTGCAAGCATATAAATAGATATAGTAAAATGTGTATGTAGTGATATTTCGGTGTTGGACTGCTTTTTTTGATGTTTGTTTGCTGAATACTTAAATTGCTTAAATTATTTTGACTTTTGGTAGTATATTTGTTATAATTATTTGTTGATTATTGTTTTATGTCTTGTGGAATGTACTGGAAATGTAATTTTTATTATCTTTATGAATGAAAAAATGGCTGAGGAATCTGTTGCAGAACTAAAATCGGAAATTGCATGATATTATTTGGAAGAATTAAAAAATGAACTTGGGCGATTGAAGAGATTATCGCTGTTGCCGATTGAGAATGAAGTAAAAAATATTATTTCATGAAAGTGAGAATTATCTGATAAGTTCGGCGATATTAAGGAATTTTGACGATGGAGAAATATTATTAATTTTTTTTCACCATGAACTGCTGAGCGTGTTTACAAATTTGTGAAAGAGAAAAGAGAAAATTTGATTAGCAAATCCACAAGGGAGGAACTTCTTCAATTTAAAAATGAAATTTTGTCTAGTAGGAGTTGAGATAAAAAGGATGATGTTTTAGATAATCGTGAGGATAAAGAAGGTAATCCACAAATTAATACGAATAAAAAATATGTTTATTGAGCAGATTTAACCCAAAAGCATCTGGGTATAATATGAGATAGAATGAAGCAAAAATTTCCAAAAACTCCTTTGGATGCAAGTATGATAGAAAAGTCTTGTAAGAGTAGAGCTAATTTACCAGTTGAGTATCTTTTAGCATTTATGCAAAATGATAGTTGATTGTGAACAGCTGGAAAATGAGCAAGAACACATAATCCTTGAAATGTGTGAAACGATGATGCTTGAAATTTAAGAACGTTTAATTCATGGCAGGAATGAGTTGATGCTTGTGCTGATAATTTAAAAAAACGTATTGATAAGTACTTTAAAGTGAGTGCTGAATGTCAATGAAAATGATTCAATTCTTTTCCAACACCAGAAGAACTAGCTACGTGAAAATCTGTGTGATGAAAAAAATTTTTTTGAATATATATGTCAGAACCAAGCTGACCTTCGAGAGTGGCATCTATTGTAAGTACATGGAATAAGGATTTAATGGCTTAAGTTTTTGTTTGAAAAATTTTTTTTTGTAGATGTAAGAATAGTTTTTTTAATTATTTTTTACCTTTTATTGTTTCTAGCTTTTCGTTTTCCCCTGTTTTTTTCTTATTTTTCTTCTTTTTTTTAGAAAAAGAAAAATACCTCAAAATTTGACAAATTTTTATTTTTGTGTATTATTTATCAGTTATATATTTTATTTTTGTGTATTATTTAAATGGCAAATCCAAGTAATCCAAAAATGAGTGAAAGTGAGGCTATAAATGAGATTAATTCTGTCATGACAGAATTGGAACTTAATGAAAATGCGTGATTAAGTTCAGAATTTCTGGAGTCTTTATGAAATATTGATTTTGAAAATTTGGATTTAACTCCAAGATTTTTACAATCTCTTTGAAGAGAAAGAGTAGAAAAGTTGGTTAAATCGTTAAAAAATGTTTTTTCATTGGAAAAAATACCAGAACTTTTGATTTATTTTATAAATTTTTTGTGAACTTTGTTGTGAGTTGATAATTTGTATGGTAATTTGGAAGGATCTAAATATATTTTTTGATATAAGTTGTCTGATTCGCATTTGAATAAAATGTGAAGTAAAATGAGGCAAAAATTTCCAAAAACTCCTTTGACAGCGAGTATGATAAAAAAATCTTGTTTGGGTAGATCTCTTTTACCAGTTGAGTATCTTCTAGCATTTATGCAAAATGATAGTTGATTGTGAACAGTTGGGAAATGAGCAAGAACACGTAATCCTTGAAATGTGTGAAATGATGATGCTTGAAATTTGAAAACGTTTAAAACTCGGCAAGAATGAGTTGATGCTTGTGCTGATAATTTGTATGATCGTATATATAAATATTTTGAAAAGAGTGCTGAACGTAAATGAAAATGATTTAATGCATTTCCAAAGCCGGAGGAGTTAGCTAGATGAGTGTCGGAGTGATGAACAAAATTTTATGGAATATATATGTCTGATAAAAACTGACCAGCAAGAGTGGCTTCTATTGCTAAGAAACGAAATAGTGACTTGTTAGCTTAGATATTTAGTTTAAAATTTTTTATGATGAGTTGGTTATTTCGTTGAGTAATTGTCAATGTATCTCGAAATACAATAAGATCGTTAAAATTTTGACAAATAAAATTTTTTGATTACAATTATGTTAAATTTTTTTATTTATTTTCTATAAAATGAGTGAATCGTTGCATGTTAGTGATGTTCAAGAATCTGGTGAAAAGCTTATTGATAGTACTAAAAAGTCTTTATCATTATTGGAAAAAGAAACATGGATTAATTTTTTCAAAAGTGCTTCAGATTGGATAAAAAGTCTTTTTTGATTTGGTACTTCTGATAAAACAGATGTACATGATAATGAGAGTTCTTCAATTTGAGATAATCATGAGAGACATCCTGTCAGTTATGGTGGTAATTTGGATGCCTATTCAAATGTTCATTTGAATGAGGCTGTAGTGAATAAAGCTTGGAATTATATTGCAAATTGATGAACTTTTCGTTCAGGTAGTAAATGAACGCTGACATGGGGATGGGGTAAATATAAACATGTTTGTTCTACTTGATCTTATAATGTTTTGTGGCAATTATGATTGCCGAAAGTATCAAATTCGACTGAATGTGATTTGAAGTGAAAGATTTTGCCTAAAATGGGGTTAGAGTATATTTGAGAAGTTGATCCAGACAATCCTAGTAAAAATTGATATAAACCTCAGAATGGTGATACAGCTGTATGGCCAAGATTTAATAATGGTAGTAGAATGACACAGCATCAGGCTACGTTCATAAATTGACATTGGGTATCTGATACTATACAAAATAAGATGTCGTGTTATGGTAGCAAAAATGAGCCAATGGTTAAAGTGTATCGTTATACTTGAAAGGTATCTGCTTAGTTGTATTTTTTATGGGTTGTACTTTTATTTTTTAGCTTCTATTTTAAAAGCAGCTAATTTTTTTCTTTTGTTTGTAATGAAGAAAAAAAGTCTGTAATTTTTTGACTTTTTTTACTTAATGGGTTATAATATGTTGTATATTTTATTTTTTAGAAAATTTAATTAATGGTTAAAAATAGTTCTGAAATGTCGGGAAAAGGCAAAGAAAAAACTTTGCTTTGAAGGTGAAAAAATGCAGTTAAAAAATTAATTACTCCGTTGGTAATTACTACTTTGATGGCATGATGCTGAAATTCTGAGTCAACAAAGACCATTCATGTGTGAGAATGAGCAACGCTTTCTTCTATTGTGAAAGATAGTTTATGATTGGATGGAGATGTTGTTTCAGATTCAAAATTGTGTAAAATTTTGGTTGATAATATTGCAGAGCAAAATAATATTAAGGATGTGAATAAAATCAGATTAAATGATGAATTAGTAATTGATATGGGTAGCATTCATGATGCAATAAAATCTTATCAGGGTGATACTTTGTGAATTCCTGATCAATGAAAAATTAAAGAGAAAAGGGAAATTGTAGATGATGTATCTTATACAACAATTCATTCTTTGAAAGAATTTGAAAATTCTGATAATTATCTTATCAAAAAAATACGTTCAGATAAATATATTAGGTGAAAATTTGTCGAAACTCTAAAGAAGGGGTATAGTATTAAATTTTTGAATCCTAGAGAGACAGTTAATTCTCCTTCTTTGTCTGTAGATGAAATTACCAAGCCGAATGAAATTGTTTGAAGTGAGTTGAGGGGTAAAAAATTTGTATTGGATCCATGACATGGATCTTTAGATACATGAGCTTTATGATTAGCTCAATATTGAAATGAATCAAATAAGGAGAAAGTGGTAGTTTATGAAAGTGCTGTTATGATGGATTTGGTATACAGAATTGCAAGAGAGTTGAGAGCGCATTGAGCTGAGGTTGTTTTAACGCATCATATGAATAAAAGGTGAATTTTAGATGTTAAGGATTTACCTCCTTGTTCTAGGGTGTTTGTGAAATGACAAGAGTCATTTCAGGATGTTTGGTATGGTGGTGATGATAGTTCGGCTTGAGATCTTTTTAATGCAGATGGAAAATATTTAACTAAAAGAGCTACTATTGCTAATGAGCATAATCCTAATTTATTTCTTTCTTTTCATGCTGATCTACTTTGAAGTTGAACTAAAATTGATGATCATTCGAAAATTCTTTCTATAAAGTATGATAAGAGACAATGAAATAAAGAATCTGAAAAATTAGCAAGGCAATTATTGGATAATGGTTTTTGATATTATTATAATTGAAAATTAGTTGAGGATGTGAAGCGTGATGTAGCGCCTCAGCTATTATGAGTGCTAAAACCTTCAAAGTCTCCTTCAATTCTTATTGAAGTTTGAAATCTTTCTCAGCCTAATCAGGCATTTGTTCTTAGAGAGTATTCAAAACGTCAAGAATTGGCTGAAAGTTTTGTGTCTTCTCTGATTAAAGTTTATAAAAAATAATTGAAATGGAAAAAAGTAATAAAACATCGAGTACACCTTCTAATAAATCATTTGTGTCTAAATACAAAAGTGCATTTTGATGATTAGTTCTTTGAACTCTACTTTTTGGTTCTTGTCAAACTAATGATGATGTTAAGTCGCATAATTCACAAATTGATAAAGTAATGGAAATAACTGATGGAAATCAGAATCCTATTGATATTCATGAGTCATGGGAGTATAAGATTTATAGACTCTGATTGGGGTCTGTGGCACCAGTTAAATGAGATATAAAAAAGGCTAGAACAAAAATCGAAAAAACTCCAGAATTATTGAAAATCTTGGATGATAATGATATTAAATTTGAAAAGATTATGCCTATTATAATAAAAGAAAGTATGATGAAAAATAATTCTAGAAGTAAATCTTGAGCTGTGTGATATTTTCAGTTAAGACCCATTGCGGTTAAAGATGTTGAAAAATATTATGGTATAGAGGATTTAAAGCTTGATGCGAACAATCCTATAGATAATATCATTTTATGATGTTTGTATGTAAAAAGAAGTTTGATTTTGGTTAAAAAATGATTAGATGTGAAGCTTTCTGATTCGGATTGGGAAAAGATGATGTTTCTTTCGTATAATGTTTGACCTGCGACTGTTAAGAAATTATTTATTGAGTCAAAAGCTTCTAATTATCGTGAATTTGAGAGGTTTTTGGCTAAAAGAATTTGAGTTAAAAAGTCTTCTGTTAAAAAAATTGATAGCGTTTATAAAGTTGAATATATGGATCCGTTGGTTGATTTGGATCTTAGTACATTAAAATCTGGAGAAACTAAGAAAATTGCTGAATGACTGAAATATGTTGCTATTATTGACTGAATTTCTTGATATATGAATGAGGTTGCGACTATGCAAATTTTATGAAAAATTAAATTAAATGATAATACCTCTTTATTTTCTGAGGTGAAGAGATTAAAAGATTTATGAATTTTTAAAAAAGATGCGCCGATTGATAAAATTTGTGATATAATACTTGGAAGTAATTGATTTTCTGAAAAGAGTATTCCTAAGTGAGCAGAATTGCTTGTTATTCAAAATGTTTTGACAAAATATTTGCAGTAAATTTTTTGGTCATTGTGGTAATTTTGTGAAAAATGGTTATTTAGTGCTTTTAAAAATGTTATTATTTTTGTTGTATGTTGTTTATTATGGGAAAAGTCGTTAAAAATTTGACAAATATTTTTTTTAGATTAAAATTGAAATGTATATTTTTATTTACTAATTTCTTGATAATGGATGCATCTTGACAACTTGAAAATAGCGGTCAACAAAAAATGCCGGATAATTTGCTAAAATCATTAGAAACACTTCTTCCTGATTTGAAAGAGGGGGAAAATAACGATCTTTTTTCGGATAATTTTGAAATCTGAAAAGAGGAAGCAGAAAGGTTAATTAAAGCTATTCAAACTAATTATCCCAGTAATTTGGATGATATACCTCCTGAAATACATGATCTTGTAAACTATCTTGAATCTATTGTGAGATGAGCAGATGGTTGGAATGATGCAAATTATATTACATTATCGGAGCTAACACCACAGGAAAATGCTGAAATGAATAGATTAGTTAGTTTATCTAAGTCACCAAATGGGATTAATTATCTTGAAAATTCAACATATAAAAAATATTTAAATATAGTAGAACGTGAGTTGAAGTTGCCAAGATATTCGTTAGAATCTATATGTGATGTTGAAAGTGGATGAGTATTGTATAAGAATTGAAAAAATATTACTTGATCGAATAAATGAGCTCAATGATTGTTTCAATTTATGCCAGATACTGCAGATTTGTATATGAAAAATAGTATAGTAATCCAGAAATCAAAGAAGGTATTTAGATCTAGAGATGAATTTTTAAAAGATCCTTTGGCTACGGCATGGGCAGCGTGAGTTATTATGAATACTTTTATGTATGATAAAAAGTATGATTATGATTTTCAAAGTGCTTTGGCTTGTTATAATTGGGGGCCTCGTAATTATGAGAAAAAAGTTGGTAGAAGAAATCTTACTGTAGATGATCTTCCAAATTTGCCTAGTGAAACTAGAAATTATGTAAAAGAGGTTACAAAAAAAGTATTAGATAAGAATTCTTTACCATTTAATGATGATGGTGATATATTTGCTGATATAAAATGTATGTGGAATGCAGAAAATGTAGTTTGAAGTTCAATGGGTTAATATTTTTAATTGTTCAATTCACATTTGTCTCAGATTTTGAGTAATCATTTTTCACTAATTAGTCATTGGTTAATCTCTAGGACGTATTGGGCTTTAGATTTTGGTTTGTATGATGGACATTCTGGAGTCTTACATGGATTCATTGGAATAATATCTACGATGTTTAAATCTGGATCTAATCGAATTCATGCTAGTGGGATTAGTGTATTTTTCATTCGAAATGAGTGAATTCAATTTTCTTCGAATATGAAAAGCATTCCATTGTTGTCGGATAATGATTCTCTGTACATTAATCATAATTTGCGTGATTCATCGTCTGCTGCTATTTTTAGATTGAAACATGTGTTATTACAGCAGATTTTTGGATTTTCTGATTCTCACGCTTCGTATTTGAATACTAGAAAAGATGAGATTAAAATTAGAATGAATATAATTATTCAAAGTGTGATTTTTGTAGTTTTTTTCATGTATATTTATGTGATGTAAAATTGTGATTTGTAATTCTGAGGAGTTTGCAACGAAGAATTTTGTGTATGTATCACCTAAGATTCTTCATTACATTTCATTCCGTTCAGAATGTGTCGATTAAACGTATTCCCACTCCCCTTCAGGTAAATCTTTTGGTAGTTCGTATTGAGCTTCTTTGATGCGTTGTAAGTCAATTAAGTTATATCATAATTTTTTGATAACTCTCCTGATGTGGCGTTTTTTTCATTCATTGAGTATTACTTTATATGTTAGTAAATCTTTGGTTGGTTGGATGTCTAGGAATTTGAGTTGTTCTCATTCATCGATTATTCAGCTTTTTACTTTTTGTTTATCTTCAATTTTGAACGGAGTGGAAAGCTGGATGAGATATTCTTTTTCGATTTGGAATTTTGGATGTTCGAATTGATGAACTAGAGCTGGAGTATCTGTGAGTAAAACCAATCAACGGCTATCTTTGTCTAGGCGACCGATGTAATATCGGTTTTTAAATTCATCTGGGAGTAATTCGTAAATCGTGGCATTATGTGGATCAGATTTGGAAACTACGTATCATTTGGGTTTGTTGAAAATAATTAGCTTTCATTTTGAGGTTTCGTTGTTTTCTGAGACTAAAATATCTTCTTTTGTTCAATTCTCATCTATTATTGAAATTGTGTCTCAGTTTTTGAGTTCAGATTTATATGATTCTATTTTTTGGTTATTTAGAAAAATTTGACCATTTTGGATTAATGATACGATTTTGCGACGTGATAGTCATTTTGAATTTTGTAAAAATGGTATGACTTGCATAATTTCATGATATTTTTTGTTGGTAATATTTCAAGTGATGAATTGATGAAAAAAGTACTCAAAAATTTGCATTATTTGGTGTTTTGTATTATAATAATGTGTAAAGTTTTACAACTTTCGATTTAATAAAATTTATGAACAAAAAGGAGTATCTATCTAAGATTTTAGCTCAATTAGAACCAGTATGGAGCTTGGCTACATGACTGAGAATTTTGGTTGATGAATGAAATTTGGATGATAATTTGTTGGATACTCTGATTGAAGCTGTGCAGTGAGCTGTACACACTGCGAAATCTGATTTAGCAAAGAAGAAATTGGAGAAATGATTAGAAGCGATGGAGAAGATGAAGGAATTTGAAAAGAAAAGTCTGGAAGAAGATGAAAAAGATTTGGCAGAATTGGATAATATGTTAGAAAATTTTTAGTTTTTAATTTATTGGGAAGATGCTATTTTATGGTATTTCATTTCACAAGAAATTGTTAGGTTCTGATGCAATTGATGGATCTGACAATGTTGATGTTTCTTCTGAAAAAAGGGTTTCAAATATCCAAGAAGAGGTAAAACAACTCAGTGATAATTTAGGCAAAAATAATGATGAAATTGAAGATGTTGATAAATTGTGTACTTTGGAGCTTGCTAATGAGTTGTTTGTGAAGCAGGAAGAAGTAAATAGTATGCTTAAAGCTATTGGTGAGTGGTTAAATAAAAAAGAGAATGAAAATAGAGGAAATGTCACAGGTTCAGTTATCAAACTTCAAAAGTTTCTTCAATCAATAGTTGCACAAACTCAATTCAAACTTGATAATAGAGGAGAAGTTGTACAATCTACTGATGTTGCTGAATCTGTAGAAGAGACAATAGATGTGGATGGGATTAATAATACAATTGGAGGATATAGAAATAGAATTGATATGTTAATAGGCAATGTAAATATATCATCTGTAGATGTTAAACCAACACTTGACAATATTAAAAAGGTTTTGAATAATCCATCTAATAAAAGCTATGTAAAACAATTACAAGAATATCTTTATAATAGTGTGTATAAAAATCTTAGTGATAAACTTATTTTTGTTCAAAAAAATGGTGAAGAAAAAGGTGATAATTTTCAGTGAAATTGAGATATTTCAAGGTTGTTAGAGTCTAAGGCTTTGGATGTGATTTTGGGCAGAATTGAAAATAGTCAGAATTCGTTGAATGTTGGTGGTGTTGTCTATCAGAGAGAACAATCGAGTAGTATTAAGGTTACTGGTGAGAGTGCGTTAACTGATGTGAACCTTTATGATGTTTCTCCTCATCCTAATCATGATGATCAAGCTCCTGGCGAAGCTCTTACTGGGAATTTGTCTGCTGATGTAACATTATTGAATGATAAATTGAATTTAGAGCCTGATGAAAAAATGTATTTTATGAAAGTTGGTAAAAACACATATGCAGTTAAATTAGATAGGGAAAATTATCTTTCTCCAATTGCTTTAGATGTCTCAGATGGTAATTTGAATAATCCTAAAACAGTTTATCTTAAAAATAATTCATCATGTATATGATATCTAGAGAATAGAATACCTTCAGAGGTGAGAAATTATCTTCCAGATGTGAAAATTACTTGGGATGGTAGTGATTATGCAATATGAGTTCCTGGTAAAAAAATGCTGACTATTGAGCCAATGACTCTTAATGGAACATGGATTTCTGATAATTTGTGAGAATGTCTATCAATGCTGTGTTTCGTTAATTATTTAAGAAATGAAAAATGAATAGATGGCTATGAATTTGATAATGATAATCCAGATTTGAGTTGGAAGGATGGTGAAGATCCCGATGCTGGTAAATTATTGGTAGCTATAAAGAAAAGTGATGATAAAGAAAAAAGAAAAATGGCGAAAGAACAAAGTGGTTCTAAACATAAAGCAGTTGTTGATTTGCAACGTTTCTGATTGAATTTCTTGAGAGATAAGCCTGAAGTTAGAAAGAGATTTTTAAAATACAATAATGGTGAGGACTGGGAAGATAATTGGGATAAAAAGAAAGAAAATAAGAGTATTACGAACAGGGTAGATCTTTCTGAGGAGTTGGCTAAAAATGAATATAAAGCTCCTGCTGCTCCTGCACAGGCTCCTTGAGGTTGAAATGGATGAAGTCGTGTTAGTTGAGGTTCTGGTGTGGAAGCTCCTTCGTATCCTTTTGTTTACTCTTTGAATAGTAGTTGGTTATGGTCAAACGCTGTTAAATATTGAATTAAAAGTGAAAATAGCAATTATCCACAAGTTTATCAGTACTGATGAGATTGAACAAATCTCGATCTTTGTTATCAAGAAAATAACACTATTGTAAGAATTTCTAATGAAAGCTATTGGATGAGACAGATTTGAACTTGAACAATTAGCACAAGTGGACTACAGAGTTTTAATCTAACTAAAGAAGAGTTGAATGTATGTGAAAAGTGAGCTGAGCAATTGAATGATAAATTGTTGAGTGTGTATAATGAAATCACGGAAAAAAACGATGAAAGCTTACCTAGTAGTTTGTCAATTGATATTACTAATGATAAATATAGTTTAAAATTTGATAATAATAAGTCGATACCTCTTGATGATTTAATTTTTTCTCAAAAAGGTGAAAAATTTTGTGGCTTTGAAAATAACCAACTTAATGAGAGATTAAAAATAGCATTGTTGGCATATGCGCATTATGACCAAATTGAAAGTAGTGATAGAGATATAGTAATTACAAATACTGAAAAAGATAAATACGGTATCGATGATAAAAATAAAATTTTTGTTCAGCAGTGGTTTAATGATTTAAATTGAAGTAATAGTAATAAAAAATTAGTAATTTTGCCTTGAAAGAATGAAATCCTAAGAAATATATGATCGTTTGATAATAATAATAAATTTAAATTAAACCAAGATGTTGGTGACAATGATGTTATAAATTTTTGAGGAATAGATTATAAGTTAAATGATAATGGATTGTGTTATCAAAAATATGATGATGGTATTTATATTTGAGAATATCTTTATGGTACTGTAACTACATGACGGTGAATAGCATTATATGCTGATGATGGTGATTGAGGAGAATGAAAATGGAAGAAGGTTAAAGATGGTAAAGGTAAAGATGTATTTCATTGTGATAATTATGGATTTTCTGTTTAGAAGAAATGACAAGTATGATGTTTTTGTCATTTCGAAGGAGTAGAACAACTGAAAAATCCATGTGTGTAGGCTGATGAGTAGTGGATTTCTCCCATTCGGTCGAAATGACATGAGGCTGGCAATTTATCTAGAAATTATCTAGCAGATTTTTATAATTAAATTTAGTTTATATCTGATGATGAGTTATGATAAATCTGATAGTTGCATATTACGAAAATATTTGACCATTTCAGGGTAAGTGTTGTTCATTATTTTTTGATGAGTGAAAATATCTCATAAAAGCCCCTATATGAAGTGGTAAGAGTTTTCTATTTTTCGATGCTCCTAGGTATGCATTGTATAGAAATAGTAGTAGAAATATGCTTAATCTGAAAAGTAAAACGTGAGAGATTTGTATGATTTTTGAGGTTGATTGATTGTATTATATGGTAAAGAGACTCCTTTCTAGGACTTCTCAGTGAAATGATAGCTGTAAATCTAGGATTTTTGTAATTAATTATGATGGTGAAAATTTACTAAAAGATATCAAGAATCTGACATGAAATGATGAGATCTTGCAGTGGTGAGTTGATGCAATTCAATTATTTGAGTCTGAAAATAAGAAACTATGGGAGATTATTGAAATTTCTGAGAAAAACGAAACTGATGTACAGAGTAGGTTGGAAGAAATTTTACCCTCGAAAGATGTATTTTTGAATACGGTTTTTTTGTTGCAGAATGCTAATAATATTTTTGAGGAATGAGAAAAAAATAGGATAGATATTTTGAAGAGAGTTTTTGATTTAGTATGATTTGATGGTGCGGTGGAGATAGTCAAGGAAAGAAGAAAGGATGTAGATAGTAGGATGAAAGCATTATTTGATACATCATTATTGGATGATAAATTGAGGTCGAACATGAAATTATTGTATGATAAGATTTGAAAATTGAAAGATGATGATGAGTTGAATCCTATTCTTTCTAAGAATGATGAATTTTTTGAGCCTATTGAGATGAGTCTGGATAGACTATTGATAAATAATTTTACGTTAAATTGATTTGATAAATCTGTTTATGATGATGTGGAAAAATTGCTCCATAAAAAAATGGATGTAATTGCTAGATTGGATACACAGTTGAGTGCTTATCAGAAGCAGCTTTCTGATTTGGATCAGCAAAAAATAAAAGTCTGAAATGATATTAAGGCTGCTAAATCTAATATTTCGGATTTGGTGAAGAGGATAGAAAATATTGATGCCAAAAAATGAGAAGAATTGGAACAAAAGATTGTAGAGCTGAATAAGCAAAAGGATGGTTTGAATAAAAGTATGAATTATTCTGATTTTTCATGACTTATTGATCATTGGAATAAAAATGTAGTGTGAGATGTTGATGTGGTAAATTTTCAGCTTCCGTTTGATTTGGAATCTGCTTGTGATATTTTGTCGAAAGTGAAGGAAAAAGGGAAAGATTTGGATTGAAATATTGTTACATGGAAAAGAGATTTGAAAGATATTGAGTTGGGTGAAACTCATTGGAAGGAAATACATATTAGGGATGTAGAAAAGTTGAAGGAATTGAAAAAGAGTAATGATGATAAAATTAAGTTCTATCAGGACGAGATCCAAAAATTGGATAAAGCGTGGGAGGAAAGTTCTGATTTTGATTGTCGTGATTTGTGAAAGAAATGTCCTTATATTAGTGCTATAAATAAGCAACAATATGATCACTATTCTAAGAAAAAAGTTGAATTAACGCAGACTTTGGAAATTTTAAAGTCTGATTATAAAAAGCATGATTTTGATAAAGAGTTGAAAGAATTGGAAAATCAGAAATGTCCTGAAAAAGTCGAAGAAAAAAGGGAATTGGAGAAAAATATCAAAGAAAAGACTGAATTTTTGGATTCTTTGAGAGAGTATTTGCAGAAAATTTGATTTGCTGAGTATGAGAAATCTTATGCTAAGCTGAAAGCAATTCAGAGAGAGATTGAAAGTGTTGTAAGACAACAAACTCAGTGGAAAGAAGAGAGCAAAAATTTGGAAAAATATCAGCAAGATTTGATAGCAGCCAGAACATCGATTCAGCATTTTGAAAAATCTTTGCAAGAATTTGATAGTCAGGCTACTGAGTTGAATTCAAAGATTGATTGAGTTAAAAATGAGAAAGAAAATTCAAATTATTTACAAATTGAGTGACAGTGGGAGGATCTCAAGAGAATTCTTTTGTGTATATCGAATATTGAGGGCTTGATCCAAGATAATTTGAATAATGCGATTCTGCTAAAAAAACTTGATGAGGAAAAGAAAAAATTGAAGAATTTGATTTATGATTTGTCAACAGGTGTTATCATTTATAATTTATCAAAGCATTTGCCGTTGTTGAGTGATGCTATTAATGATTATTTATCTCAATGTGTAGATTATAGTATTAGGATGGATACTGTGGAAAAAGAGGTTAAAGATTGAACTGAAATTGAATTGGAGATAAGAGTTTTTGATGATAAATGAGAAAGAGAAGTGAAAAGTCTGAGTGGTGGTCAGAGAACTATTTTAAATTTAGTTCGAATGCTCGCTGTTTCTTCATATTTAAAAACTCCCCTTCTATTTTTGGATGAGACGATTAATAATTTGGATATTGATACTGTTTGAAGAGTTTCAGAAATGATTAACAATTTTGTGAAACAGAGAACTATGAAATTTTATACGGTTACGCATAATAAAGAAATTCAGGATATGCCGATTTGGGATGATGTAATTGAGATAAATTGAGTTGAAAAAACTGAGTAAATAGCTTTTATATTATTTAATCATAAGTTTAAAAGATATTCATTCTTATTTGTTGTTGAAATAATCCATAGCTATTCATTGAACTTTTTCTCATATTTCTTTAAATCAGTGACTATAGATATCTTTAACGAATTTTCCATCAATTTTCATTATGTTTCCTGTAAGTGGGTTTAGTTCGAAAATGTTTTTTTCTTGCAAAATTTTTAATAATTCTGTAGCATCTTGTTTTGATACTTTACCTTTGATAGCGAGATTTATTAGTGGTTTTCCGTTTGTTTTATAGTAAATAATGTATGATATACCATCTCTGTAAACGCAATATACTTCATTATTTATATTTTCGGCTTCAGTGAAAATTTCTTGTCTTGGATCAAAATTTGGAACTTCAGATTTTAGTCATGCTGTAATTTCTACATAATTATTACCGTCACTTGATATACAGGCTCAAAATGATATGTCTGTCATTTTTAATTTTGGAACTTTGGATGTCTGTTCTCTTTTAGCTAATTTTGGTTGTGACTCTGGTTCTATTTTAGTTTGTGGTAATTCTGTAACATCAAGTTTTGTCTCTTTATTTGTTGATATGATAGGTGTTGGGATTTGTCTTTCAGTTCTGTGTCATCTTGTCTTTCTAAATTCTTTAACGTAATCATTTGTTGATGCGTCTCTTTCAAATAAATATGCAAAACCTTTCCAGTCTGGAAAATCTTTTAGTTTTGTTATCGTAATATTTGGATAATTGCCGTTTTTTTTAGTTATAGATCGACATACATCATTAATTAATTTTCGACTTGGATTAGCTCAGTTGCAGATGCGCTTACTTAGTTCATTTATGATTTTTATAACATTATTCCTTATTTCAGGATTTGGTATTTCTTTAATGATTTTTATTTCATCTTCTGTTATGAATAATTCATCGTTTATAACTTCTCAGATTTCTTGTCAGGCTTCTATTAATTTATTTGTTTTTTTATTAAATTTATTATCCAATTTATCATCCAATTTATCATTTGGTGTAAATATTCACATAATTAATGTTTTTTTATATAAAACGTAATTTATTATATTTAAATTAGCAATATTGTCAAATTTCTGATGAGTTTTTTAATGTTGAGTTTTTTAATTGGACTAATATAATTATTTGTTGGATTTTCATTTTTTAACGTGTTTAAATTATGAGATATGATGAATATTTACTAAAGGTTTTGAGGGATGAATGTCCGTTTTGTGACATAAAAAAAGAATATGTCATAGAAAAATGAAAACATTTTACTGTTTTGCTTTCTAGAGCTCCTTATATTCGTGATCATATAATGATAGTACCAAATAGGCATTTAATTCGTATGTCAGAGATTACTCAGGAGGAGTGGTGAACCCTAGTTCCATTAATTGAGAAATGGATGAGAAAGATGGAAACGATTCATAGTGAGGTTAATCTTTTACTCAGAGATGGTGTAGCAAATTGAAAAGTAGGTAAAAGTATTGACCACTTGCATTTCCATATAGTCCCAGATATTCCGATATATTCTACTAATTCATGATGAAATAGAGAAATTTATACTGATTATCAATTAGAAAAGGAGACCTCAGCTTTCAAGGCTAAATTTAAATTAAAATAAATTCAAATGAACGTGTTATTTGACCAAGAAAAATTAGAAA
>ODAI014645275.1_pt1 | contig 18554 bp, 5 predicted proteins | sample 1539321 | NCBI WGS metagenome assembly ODAI01 (sample SAMN02144231, study PRJEB22623) | gut metagenome | biome: sheep rumen | host: Ovis aries | place: New Zealand
TCAACATCGCGGGTTACATAGAACGCAATTCTCTTTACACCGGTCTGGTTCACATCGGAGACGGGATCTTCTTTTGCGGATGAGCCGAATGTCCAGAATCTTCCGTAGTTGCTCACGGTGTTCTTTTCGGACTCCGTGTACTCGGTGATTTTGAAATCCTCATCAGTGCGAAGTGCAAGCACAGGTTTTTTGTTGTCTATGCGCACATTGATTTTTTTGGTTCCCGACTTCGGAGCAGGACTTGTGCAGTCCTTGATGCTGATTTCATAATTCTGCTCTTCCACGACCTCCTGAGAAAGCGGTTTACCCACTTTGTATTTGAGTTTGTAACCGTAAACACTGGAACCCGCGACAGTATCCGTGTAAGAAGAAAGTTGATCGTCATATTCAGTCTTCACACTGTAGCCGCTTCCGCTTCCCTCAAGCATTTCGGTGCTTCCGAGTTTCACAGAAGAAAGATTCGACTCATCGTACATGGTCACTTCGTAGTACCACTCGCCGCGGATTGCCATACCGTCTTTGTATTCCTGTTCCGCAATCACAGTGTCACCGTCGTACTGGCGCAGATATGCCGTACCGAACTGCGGGCTGTCTTTGTCTATGGTGATTGAAACCTTTGCCATTGATTCGGAGGAAAGATTTATCAGGCTGTGGTTGAACTCATTATCAACCGCGTATGCAAAGACTTTCAGAGCCCTTGTGGAAGTGTCGCTCGGATTGAAGTCTCCGTTTTCGTTGATTGTCTTGTTCCAACTTGCACCTGTCACGGGCACACGCACGCCATAAACAGTGTAATCACTGAGGCCTGTTTCGGGAACCACACCTGCATCCACATTTTTAAGAGAAGTGCCGGAGGTGTATTTTGCCCACTGCACAGCCTCGCCCGTTGCCTTCAGGAGACTGATGTCTGTTCCATCGTAGTCGCCGTCCGCATCCATATCAAAGAGAAGCATTACGTCCGTTGCGCTCACGTTGTCGGTTGCTGTTCCCATAAACATGATTGCGCCGCCGAGTGTGTCGCCTGTAGCCGGATACGAAATCACCACCTGGGGTTTGTCGCCCTGAGGATCCACGGACACAGAGGCTTTCTTTGTGTTTGAGTTTCCGTTTTCATCTTCAGCCCTTATGTGAATGTCGAGCTGGGTTATTTCCGTAAATGTAACTCCGTCTGTTATGGCATCCTTCGGCGTGAGTCCGACTCCGGTTTCATTTGTGAGATACCACTTCAAGAGCTGTGTGCAAGTCTTTTCGGTTGATGTCGTTCCGTCGAAGAGGACAGTCCAGGCCATTGAGGCATCCTTTATCTGCAGCCATTTGTTGTTTGCCCAGTCTGTGCCCATTGCAGATGCAGCAGGGGCAGGGTCACCCAGTTGTGTAACTGCATAGTAGACCTTGCACCCTCCTTCGGTAACGTTTCCGTAAACAGAGCTTGCCGAAGTGACCGTATTTGCGGGAACAGTCATTGAAATGTCGGGCGGAGTGTTGTCCACCATAAATGAGACAGAGGAAAGTGTTTCGAGACCTGCCAGATCCTTTACAGAAATTTCCGCATTATACTGGGTTCCGCTGTACTGCTTCGTGCCGGAAGTCTGTGCATCAGCCTCTGTAAGATCAATTTCACAGGAGTAATGATTTGCACCCAAATCAGAATCCTCAGTCACATCATAAGTTTTTCCATTGAAATTGACTTTTGCGTTATCAATTCCGTTGGCATCGCTTGCCGAGAAGAACAGTTTTATCTTTGTGTATCTTCCACCGAAGCGTTTCAATGTGTAGTCGTTGCCGGCTTCCGTCCATGTGTGTGTCTCGGAATCGTAGGACTTGTACTGAATGCTGCTTACCGAGGGAGAAGTCACGTCAACACGAATGTTAAGCACTGTGCAATCCCTCAGAGTTATCGAAGAATCCGTAATGACAGGGGCGTGATAGTTGCTAGGCTCGGTGAAAGACGAGACAAATTCCGTGCCGGCGGAGTCCTTCACTTTGAAGTAGATTGTGTTTTGTCCTTCATTCGGAACAACCAGAGTCCATGAGCTTCCCGACGTAGTGATTGCAGTCCACGGGCCTGAAGCGGAGGGACCGTAATAGAATTCGTCAATGCCGTCATCATCCGTAATAGAGCCGTAAAGAGTCTTTGTGTTTTTGAGCCACACGGATTTTGTCTCGCTCATAGTCCATGCATGACCTTCGGAGTCCGTTCCGCCCAAAGCAAGATTGTTCAAAGTAATCACAGGGCGGTCCGAGTTCAAGTCAACGGTATAATCCGCAGTCTTTTCGCTTTCATTTCCGGCTTCGTCTTTTGCCACAAGTTTCAGATATGCAGTTCCAGTCGCTCCGCTTTCAACAAAGTCGTTGAAGTTCATGCCGTCAAAACTGAATGTGTAGATGTCTGCCACGTTCACTTTCGTAATGTGATTTTCAGCGTTTGTTTCCTGGGCCGTCGTTTTCGTTTCATACAACACCCAATCCTCAGACTCGCTCTTCCGTGTGTAAAGACTTATTTCCTGCGGAGAGTTTCCGTCGTTCACGGTTCCCGAGACTTTGTTGCTTCCATTCAATGTCTCTCCGCTGCGGGGGAGTTTCAAATCAATGGAGGGCGGAGTCGAGTCAATCTTCAGTGTGGCAACTTTTATGTTCGTGGTCGAAAGCAGGGCTTTATCCGTGACTTTTGCATAGACGGCAGGATTTTCGCCAAGACCGTCGGCAGTCTTCAGCCAGTTTTCCGTTGCTCCGGCATCTTTGTTTATGTGCAATGTCCATTTTGCATTCTGCTCTGTATTGGGAGCGCTAGTATTCAAAGTGATTGTGCCGTAAGTTGTTTCGGAAGGTGTGATTTTGTATGTCTCGCTTCCGATGTAGAATTCCATTGCGGAAATTCCCGAGAGTGCATCGAGTGCGCTTCCCGTGATGTCGATTGCCTTTTCGCCGTTGGTAAGAATTGTCTTTGCAAAAGCAGAGTCTGATTCTGCCGACGGAGGAGTGAGATCAACATTGAGTGAATAGACCGGGGTTGTATCAAGAGCCGCATTTCCTGCATTGTCCACAGCCACAAGACGGAGCTCGTTTCCACCCTCTTTGAATCCGTGGATTGTGTATTCAAAACTCGTGCGGATTGATTTCACCACTTTGTTCAGCGTTGAGGTGTCTGTATAATCCACATCCATGTTGTAAGGAGTTCCCAGAGGTGCAAAATAACCGGTGTTCACCGAGGCATAATTTTCCGCAGTCATCAGATCCGCACTTGAACCGGACTCGACTACCTGGTAGTAAATCATCGCCACGCCGCTCTGAGTGTCGTCGAAGTCTCCGCGGATTTTAAGTGTGGTTGCATTGGCCCATGTGCCCGACTGGTATTTTCCTCCTGTCTGTTGTGTTTTCGCATCATTCCAGAAGTCGCCGATTCTGAACACAGCGTCTTTTCCTTTGCCGTCAAGATCGTGTTTGCCCTCCGGAGCCGTCCTGTCAAACACCACGGAAAGTTCCGTCACATCCGCTTCTCCAAGGGACTCGTTTCCTGCCGTGTCGGAAGCCGTAATGATTATCAGGGCCTCCGTTCCGGTCCAGCTGCTGAAATCAAGTCCTGTGAAAGACCATCCGGCATCCGTCGTGGAAAGCTCAATTCTTTCACCGCTCACATCAGCATTACCGTTTTTGCCCTGAACCAAAATGCTCACGTTCTGAACCGCAATGTTGTCGCGGGCCACGCCGGAAATGGAGAATGTCTTTGCCGCCGGATTCACGTAATACTTCGAGCCGGCATGATATGCGTCTTTTGATTCGGAGGCGCTTACCACTTCCATGAAACGCACATTGTTCACGGTGGGAGCCTCGGAGTCCTTCATGAAAGTAAGAGGCCTTATATCACGTTTGTTTTCCGCATTGTCTTCCGCAGAAATTTTCAGTTCGGCAGTGCCTCCGTTTTCAAGCGAAGTGAATGCCGAGGCTGGAATCACGGCTTTCCAAGACTTGTAGGAAGAGGCCTTTGCAGAATCATACGTGCCGAATGTTGCACCCGCTATTGCAGATGAAGAGGAAATAACGTCTTCAGAATAGAAGAGATTTGTTCCCGCAGGAAGTGAGAGTGCCGTGGAGGAATCACCCATAAAGAAGGAAAGGGGCTTTATGCCGCTTGCATCGTCGCTCACAGTTCCGTAGAGTGTTACTGCTTTTGAATTCACAATCACAGTTCCTGATGCAGCAGAATAATCAGCAGCACCTTCAATCTGATACCACTTTGCGGAAAGTTCAGGAGATGTCTGGTCCACTTTTATGCTGTACGACTTCCAGGCTCCCACGTTGCCCGCATTGTCAACAGGCTGTACGTAGAGTGTGTTCGCCGAAGAGCCGACGTTGTCGGAAAGACCTGCCGCAGTAATGCTGTATGCCACGCTTTCACCGCTCTTGTTGGTGAACGAAATGCTGTCGCTTCCTACGATTGCAGAAATATTCGCATCTGCGGCAATCGAGGCATTTCCCGGAGTTGCCACGTAATAATAGAGAGTTGCCATGCCGGAAGCCGTTTCCGTTATTTCACCCTCAATTTTCGGTGAGGACTTTTTGTACCACTTTGAACCGTCGTAAACTGCGCCATCGATTTTTGCCTTGTGGCCTGCATCGTCGCGGATTACAGGGAGAGTCGCATCAATGTTCACTTGAATCATCTGCTCAGCAGAGTTGTGGCCTGCACTGTCGGTTGCCTTTACCTTGAATTTCCACACGCCGTCTGTGCTTCCGTCACGCTTCAAAGTGATTTTTCTTGTTGCGGTTTTTCCTTCGTTGCTGAGTTCGACAGCTCCCAGAGAGAATGTGGCACTTTCCGGACTGCCGCTCTTTGTGACTGTGATGGCTTCGCTTGTTTTCATCTTGAAACCATCTGTTCCTGTAACGGTGATTACCAAATCGGCACCACTCTTGTACCAGCCGGTGGACTCAGGAGAATCACTATATGCAATGGAAAGTTCCGGTGCATCGAAGTCGAAGATGAGATCTTCTATTTTGATTACTTCGCCCACGTTGCCTGTCTGGTCGGTGGCGCGGAAATAGAAGTTTTTGCCTGTGCCTGCCTCAACAGAAAGGCCCTTGTTCCAGTTGACGGAATCTGCAATGCGGGTAGTATCCTCGAATTCAGCTATGGCCGTCCATGTCCTGCCTGTGAAATCCGAAATCTTTGTGTCGGACGCAATGTACTCAAGAGTCTTCACGCCGGAGCCGTTTTTGTCTTCCCATGTGCCGTAGAGATTGTATGTACCCTTCGAAGAATCTTCCAAATCTTTTGTAAAGAAAGAACTTGTTTCGGAAATAGTCGCACCTGAAACAAACTCGCTGTTTGAGAATGTCACTGCGGGAGCCTTTGAGTCGACATAAATCAGATATACTTTGTCCGTACTTGTGCCGGCTCCGTTTGTTGCCCTGACAGTCAAGGCGAGAGTGTAATTGTCCACACCGGCACTTGCGGTGAATGCCGGAACCTTCAAGGTAGTGTTGTATTCCTTTGTGTTTCCCACGCGGCTTATATCCGTGGTGCCTGAAATCGGGGTCCAGACTGACTGAGTGTAATCCGCCGTGCTGCGGTCGAGACTGTTCTTTGATTCGATGTAACGGTTGTAGCGGTCGTATTTCCATTCCACGCCGTTTCCGCTTGCACGCACATTGTTGGAATCGGGTTCAGAGTCTGTGATGATTACGGGAAGATCGTAAGTTCCTGTTGAAATGAATTTTTTGAATTTACCGGAATCATTACATTCAACAGAAGGTGCTGATCCCGAGCTTGCTGCCTGAAGAGCATACCCACTGTGATTTGAAGGCCACAAATCCTGACCGTTATTGTCCGTTCCCGATGCTTCCAGAAGATAGTAGGCACCGTTCACGAGAGTGTCGGGAAGCGTGAGTGTGAAAGAGTCTGTTGAAACCGGAGTAGTAATTGTCGATGTGGGTTGATTAACACCGTTGGTGGAGCGGAAAAGTGCATTTTCGTGATCAGTGCCTTTACCGGCTTCCCATGTGTAAGCGTTCGCACCGGTAAGAGGATTTTTGTCCACATCAATGCGGGTGAGTTTCACTTTGAGCGTGTCCGGCTTCACGTAAACACCGTCAAGACCCATATCCACCTTCAAGTAGATGTTGCTGGATTTTGATGCATTGCCCCAGGTTTCTTTGTTATATGCAAATCCTCCGAAGTCATATTTCGGATAGTTGTTGCGGTTTATGCTCAAGGCCAGGGGTGTCGCAGCGTTTCCAAGGTAAGGATGACTTCCTGATGTGCCTTCAAGAGCTGCCACTACAGCGGCCTTTGTTTCCGCATCGACAGAAATGGAGCCGTTCCAAATGCCCTTGAGTGCCGCGCCGTCAAACTCTCCCACAGACACAAGGGAATCGTGGAGCAGCACATCGGAGATGTATGTCTTGTCGTTTATGTTTCCGGCTATGTCTTTTACAGTAATGTCGATGTAATAGAAGGCTGTATCGTCTCCCACATCTCCGCTCACATCGTAAAGCTTGTTGTAGTTTGTTTTCTCAATTTTTGTGTCAGAAGTATCATCGTTGTATTCCGCAACAAGGATTGATGTGTTTGAAACGTCATTTACCGGGAATACATTTTTTGCGAGTTCCACGGGTGTGTCCGATTTTGTCCAGGAACCGTCTGCGTTTTTTGTGGCCTTGTACATATTCACGGTCAAATAGTCAATGCCGTGGTCATCGTAAATTGAGCCTTTGAGCTTCAACTGGCGTCCGTATTTTGCAGGGTCGTCCATATTGAGCGAGTTGGGGCTCGAGAGCATGAAGATTGGAGGAGTGTTGTCAATGTCGAAGTCACGATTCGCCGCAGTGGACCTGCGGTCGCTTTTATCGACGCAGTACACTTCAAGTGCATATTTTGAATCTGCCAGAGTGCCCAGATTGACACCGTTGCAGGAGTAGGTTCTTGTTTCAGGATTGTATTCAACATCAAGATGCCATTCCGTCCTGCTGTCCAAAACCGCATTTCCAAGCGATACTGCCGTGTCCACACCCTTTGCAGTGTCATAGAATTTCGAAACAATGACATCTTTTACACCTGAGTCATCATAACACGTTCCGCTGATTCTGAATGTACCGCTTTTGGCTGAACTCATCTCAGGAGTATGGATAACTTTGATTTCAGGGGCATTCACATCCACAGAAGGACCGAGTCCTATTTCGCAGGTGGAAAACAAAAATCCTGCAGCCAATCCAAACAAAACTGTGGCAAATAGTCTAAAAATCTTCTTCATAGCCACCACCTCTCGCAAAATAATAATTGCACCAATGATAAAATATGGAGCCCAAAAGAAACTTTTTATTTTATCTTTTTCTTCTGTAAATCATCAGGACATCTTGAAAAAATCTCTTTCTACGGCTTTTCCGCAGATTTCATACACCTGATGATTCGCAGCAGAACCGGGCACCGCAGCACCCGGAATTTGCATTTCAATCAGAACACGCTGGCACGCAGACCGATTGCGAATTGGAATACTACCGGGAACGATTTGTTCGTCACAACGTCAGACGGCAAAAGCCACAACTGAGGCTCCCAGTAAACAGCCCAGGTTTTGAAATATTTATTTTTCTTAAACGTCATGTGCGGGAATTCAACCTGCGCAAGAATTGCAGAAAGGAACTGAGAAATACCCGCACCTGAATCGGAGAACCAAGAGAAGTTGGCACCCAGGGCAACCGTAGCACTCAACCAGTCATAGTCATGGCCGAAGAAATGGTTGAACGGAATGTCCGCAACCTGAGCCAGAATCTTAAGACCGATCACGTGCTGACCATAGCGGTACGGAGCCGGATCCTGTCCAAGAATCTTTGAAACAATGTCTCTCTGTCCCTGCAGGAACTGACCGTACTGAACCTGAATCTTAACAGCATCGTCGAATGCAGTAAGTCCGACTCCGGCACTCCACAATGTGGCACCCCAGAAACTCACGTCGAAGTAAAGTCCCTGGATGAACTTTGGCACACCGTAAGAAGAAAGGTCTCCCTTACGCAGATACAGCGTCACGTCTTCCAGTTCGACGTCATCTGAAGAAAGTCCTTCAAACTTAAGCTGCTGGTTGTAGTGACCTCCTACGCCTGGTGAGATAAGACGTACAGTCGGCTTTGTGCGGTCCACCTGTACGATTGTGCGTGTGATTGCACTTTCACCGTTTTCCATTTCGGCCTTCACAAGCAGGAAGTGGAATCCTTCGGCAATGTCCTGATCCTCGATTCTGTATTTCCAAGCACCCTTTCCGTTGCGGGAAACTTCCTTATACGTGCGTCCGTTGTCAAGACTCAGGTACACGCGTTTGACTTTCTTTGCCTTGAGAGCCGTCTTTTCCTCGGTGGGCAGTTTCTTGTCCTTGAGTTTTGCGGCTTCTTCGGGCGTGAGAACATATCCGGCATCTCCCTTCAAGAGAGGACGTTCGATTGCAAAGTCTCCGTATGTGAAGTTGTCGAGAGTTACCCACGGTCCGTAAGGGTCGTAGATAACGGTCTGCTTGTTGGACTCAATGGTGCGGCCGGTATCCGTATGCGCAATCACCTGATACACATGCGTTCCGGCGGTAAGCTCAAAGACTCCTGACTCATACATACTTTCGGCTTTGAGTTCCGGCACTTCCGCTTCGTATTCGGGACCTTCGTACTTCACGCCGGCTTCCTTGGCGGCATCTTTTGCGGCCTGAATTTCAGCCTTGCGTTTTTCATTGCGTTCTGAAACAACGGCTTTCAGAGCCTCATTTTCCGCATTGCGGGCCTCGGCATCCGAAGCACCTCTTGCTGTATCCTGTTCGGTGAATGCCTTCTTGTCGAGCTGCACCTGATTCTTCATGCGGAATGAGAAGTAGCCGCTTTCAGTAAGAGTCGTCGCGTATCCCGGAAGACGCTGACCGTCCACAAGGATTTCGATGGACTCAATCTTTTCATCAAGACTTTCGGCGGTTCCGTAAATGTTGAATTCACCCTGTACATGCTCACCGTTCAACGGATACAACAGGTTCACTTTTGTAAGCTCAGCGTCTTTCAACAGATGCACGTTGCGGCTCACGTTGGTTCTGTTTCCTGCATTGTCCATTCCCGTAATCTCAATATTGTAGAGTCCGTTGTCAAGCTCGCTGATGTCGAGAGACTGTGAGATGATTGAGTCGGGGTACAAATCATTTTCTGCCAGATAATCAGGCACCTTTTTTCCGTCAAGACTGCGGATGCGCATATAGAGCGATGTAAGCTCAATATTGTCCGTTGTCTGGCCGCTCACGAAGAGATTTGAAGCAATCGTGCTGTCGTCAACAGGGAGCTCAAGATGGAGTTCAGGCGGAGTGTTGTCTATGTTAATCAAAGACGTGTAGAGTCCATAGATGTCATAGCCGTCCCAAATCTTCAGGAAGACCGCATGGGTTCCGTCCTGGATTACGCGGGAGTCGAATTCGTAAGTCCATCTTGCAGGATCGCCGCGGTTCTTTCCCGGAACAACAACTGCATCGTTGTAGCTGGCACCGTTGTCAACGGAAATCTGAACCTTGCTGATTCCGTTCTTGTCTGACGCCCATCCGCTGAGCACTGTACTACCCTTTACGGTTTCTGACAGCTTCGGTGCCTCCACGCTTCCTTCAGGCTCCGAGAGAGACACTCTGAACATACGCTTTACGACTTTTCCCTTAACACCGTTGATGTCTTCCGCATACATCGAAAGAACATGCTCGTTGTCCGTAAGAAGTGAAAGCGGTTTCACGCCAATCTCGAAGCTCGAAAATCCGTTGGGATTGGGAATCAACTGGTAGTCGCTGTCATCAACTTTATAGTAGACTTTGCAGATCGTCTTTCCATCAGAAGACTGCATACCGTCATCATCATACATAACCCCGGAAATCACGAAGTCAGTTGTGATAACCTCATTTTCCTGCGGCATGTGAATTTCGACAACCGGCAAGTCGCTTTCAGGATCGATTTCAAACTGGAAAGTGTCCACAACGGTGGTATTTCCTGCCGTGTCTTTTGCGATGAACTTCATTGTATCATCAATCGGAAGTCCTTCCTGTCCAAGTCGTGTTGAAGGCATGGCACCGGTAAGGACGTTGCTGTAGAAGTCCGACATCATGACAGTTGCGGAGGGTTCTTCGGATGCCTTGGCAGTCTGCGGCTCCTCACCTTCCGCGGGGGCCTCTGCTTCAACAGGAGCTTCCTCTTTCTGCGGCGGGAGAGAATCGATGGCCTTAAGCTCGAAGTCTTTCTTTATCTTTCCGTTGGGGCTCACGTATTGAATCGTTCCAACGTAGCTGTCGTCCTTTACATTGAACACGAAGAGTGTTTCACCGTTTATCTTTGCGCCCGGCTCAGGAACCACAATCTGAATCTCAGGCGGTGTCGAATCCTTTTTCAGTGCCGAGTTGAAGTAAGACACTTTTCCGGTGCGGTCGGTTGCACGGAGAGTAATCGGCATGTATCCGTCTTCAACATCATCAAGTTTCACGGTGGCGTTGAATCTTCCGGAAGATGCCACACTGACAGGCTTCCATGCACTTACGGTATTTCCTTCAGCATCAGTGACAGTGTCGCTTTCAGACATCTTGTATTCAAGAGACGCAACACCGTTTCCATCCGTCACAGTACCATTAAGCACAAGTTTATCGTTCACGTAGTCCATCGGTTTGATGGTTGTAACGGTGATTACAGGGGCCGAAGTATCCGCAATAAGATTCACGGACGGAGAAATGTAGGAACCGTTTGCATTGTTCACAACACGGACAGACACATTATTGAATGAGCCGTCGCCGACTGCCTTGAGTTTTACGAGCTGACCGTCAACAGAAACCTCAAGTCCCTGTGTGGCGCGTGAAAGTGTCGCACTCAAAGTTCCGCCGATGTTTGCAAAGCCCACAAGCTCAGCTCCATTGTCGAGAATATAGCGTCTGTTTGCGGCATCGTAAACAGCACCGCCTGCAGTCGTCCAGTAGATTGCCTCCGCATTGTCTACATTGCCGTGTCCGCGGATCACGTTGATGTGTCCGACTACATCAGTGGAATTGTTGACTTTCGCCGTGATTGCCACAATACCGGCCGCAAGACCGGAGATTGACACATCTGCCTCATACACACCGCCGCCCAATGAGCGGATTTCTCCGGCCGGAAGTTTTCTGCCCTGAGCCGTCCATTCAACAGATGTCACAGGCGTGGTGGAATTGATTTTTGCAGTGAGAACGTGCGGGTCGGTTTCAGGTGTTCCGTCGCGGACCAGAAGCACATCCATACCGCTGCGGTAATCCATACCGTCAACAGAACTGAAGCGTCCCTCGATGACTCCGGCGGCTTTTGAAACCTTCTGTTTGACACCGTTGAACTCTATGATGGATTCTCCGGCAGGAAGCGAGTCGTAATCCTTGAATGAGAAGATTGAAGCCGCATCGCCCTGATACACGCAGACGGCATAATAGTCCATGCCCTCTTCGTCACCGTGGAGCCAGTAAGTTGCAGGAGCAGCAGGTTCAACCGACACGCCGCCCGTCAAATCCGCACTCACAGGATTTCCGATTTTTCGCACGAGGACTGCTGTTGAAGCCATCTTTCCCGATGCGTTGGATGCGATGATTTCAAGAATCGACATGCCGTCAACAAAATTGTCTGCGGTGAGATTGATTGAGAAAGCCCCGCGTCTCACATTCACCGGTGTGGCCGATGCAAGAGGTGTGACCGGCAGAGCCTTGGAACTTTTCACGGTGCCGTTTTCATCGTAGGTCACTTCAGCGGCAAGGATGCGGTATTTCACCGTCGGTGTAGACTGGCTTGTGACTGTACCGGAAATGGTCAGATTGTTTTTCACATTGAAGTTGTTGAACACTCCGGTTACGATGCTGTTGTCGTTAATAGAAAGAACAGGTGCAGATTCCTTCGACGGGAAGAAAATCCTGCGGGAAGTGTAGACGGCACCTGAAGACGATGTGACATTAACTGTAAACGGAGATGTGGAAGCCGCGGATGTGACTTTGATTGTATTTCCGTCAGTTGTGACCGACACGCTTCTGATACTGGGCTGAATCCTCACGGAAGATATTTTTCCGCCTACAAAATAACCTGTGACAGAATTGGAAGAATCGGTATTGATTGCTCCGTCAGCGGCAACAGTACTGTCGTCGAAGTAAACCCCGTTTTCACCGTGGATGCGGGTAAGGTCTGTAACATTGAACACAACGCCGTGTGTAGATACACGGTCAAATTTGTCTGTAGCCGTGATTGTGAGTTTTGACACACCCCAGGGAGTTTCATCGGCACCGAATCCTATGCGCACGGGAACAGATGTTGCCCCCGGTTCAAGAGAAACGTCGTTGGAAATGCCGCCGGATGATCCCCATGTCCAGTCGTAATGCACTGACTTGAGACCTGTGGACGAAGTGACATTTACAGAATATTCGCCTCCCTCCTCAGGATTGATGGGCATACCGTTTGCAAACGGAGCATCTTTGTATTTTTCATCGGCGAACTGCGGTGCCACGCCCTTTGAAGAGAACTCCGCCTCGACGGGATCCCCCTTAACGCCGAATTTATCCACTCCGTACACTTTGATTTTGTGGTTTCCGTTTGAAAGAGTTCCCGGAATCGGTGCATAGAAGACACCTGTGGTCTCAATCCTCTGCTCCGGGCCTCCATCAAGACTGTAGTAAACCGCGCTCAAACCGTCATCGTCGGAACCAAGACCGCGCAGGAACAAAGACCCATCCTCGCCGTTGACTTCTCCGACAGGATATTTGATTTCAACAGTAGGTTTGTCTCCGTTCTGGTTCACCCACACAACACCGGACGGTCCCTTTTTGCCCTGACGGTCACTGTTCATAAACGTGCGTGAGAAGGAGACTTTGTTGTCCTTTGAGTCAACGGCCGTGATGATAAAATCGCGGGAAGATGTGACTTCACGGGAATCAAGCTCGACCGCCCAATACGGGTTTCCTGCGGTAAGAGGCAGTTCGCCTGATTTTGAACCCCACTGATAGGAAAGGCTCTTAAGACCAATCGTGTCTTTTGCATAACCTGCAATCGTGAAAAGTCCGTTGACTGTTTCATCGGGAGCGGGAGTGACAATCTTTACTTCAGGAGCCGCGTTATCTATAAAACAAAGGAAGGAAGTGATTCCAATGGAGCCTGTCGAGTCTATCGCCTTGAACCAAACCAGAGTCGGACCGTCACTCATATTTTTTGTGTCAATCGGAAGGGAGAATGACCAAAAACTTGTGGCTCCGAATTCATCAGGTTCTGAGAGCTTCTGCTGCTTGAGTTTGAGAGGTGTGTAGTGGACTCCGCCGTCAATGCTGTATTCGAGAGTCGAAATACCGTTTCCGTCAGAAGTTGTTCCCTCAAGAGTGATTTTTCCGCTTACGAGTGAACCCATGTTAAGATTAGTGATTTTTGTGACAGGGGCATGGCGGTCGAGTTGCCAGGTGACGAACATTGAATGACCTGTCTTAGGTTTCACACGGGACTCGTCGATTTCGCCTTCTTCATTGTAATAAGCGTTGGGGTTGCCGTTATCCACACCGTATGCCTCGATTGTGTGGGTACCTTCAGCAAGACCGTTCGTATCGAGGTAATAAGACCAGAAATCAGTGCCGTTCGCCAAAACGGGATTTTCCTTGTCACCGTCAAGAATCAGGTACACTGCCTCAACCTTATCATCATCAAAACAGGTTCCCACTATATTAAGGTTTCCCGGAACACGCATTCCATGGGTCGGGTTCGTCACGTTGATTACAGGGAGATCCGATTCCTCGTCAAGCCAGATGTTGAAGGGACCTGCGAGTCCCTCGTTTCCGGCAAGGTCTTTTGCGGAAGCGTACACATTGTATTTTCCAGAACGGCGGGTAACATCAAAGGTTTCCGACCAGCTTTCCTCGGGACCTACGGAACGTTCCGTAACATCCTTTTTGCCCCCTGCGAACGCAACAAACGATATACTCAGTAAAACAAGCAATAAAACAAGTCTTTTTCTGTCCATAGCAACTTCCTTCCAAAACTGCAATTCTCATTCAGGAAAGGCAGACCTTCCCGTCCATCCGACTTTTTTATTTGTTCAGGGCATCTCGAAAAACCGAAGTATTCCGGAGCCTCCCTATATTTCAATACAAATCCCTCTATTCAAAACAGACAGGGATTACCGTCTGTATTATCGGAGGAATTTTTGATTTTCTTGAATTACTATTTTAATCTTAACCACGAAGCCAACAAAATGGTTACATGGGCGCCACAGGGCTTTTTTCTATGAATGGTCTTTTACCGCAATCCGGCCAAGGACTTTACCGATGCTGTCGTGTATGACCAGATCCGCAATGCCGTCGTTCGCGGTAGCATCCCGGTTTATGAGAACCAGATGTCCGCCACGGAATGCACGTATAAATCCTGCTGCGGGGTAAACCGTGAGCGATGTACCTCCAATAATCAGCATATCAGCCTGCTCCAAAGCCGAAAGAGTCTTTGCTATAACCTCCTCATCCAGACTCTCGCCGTACAGCACCACGTCAGGCTTTATGATGCCGCCGCATTTTTCACACCTTGCAATGCCATCGTCGTCTTTGTGAGACATGACATAGGCACCGTCGTAAAAAGCACCGCAGGAAACACAGTGGTTCCGCATCACGCTTCCGTGAAGTTCCAGCACATTTCTGCTTCCTGCCGCCTGATGCAGACCGTCGATATTCTGCGTAATCACAGCCTTCAGTTTTCCAACGGCCTCAAGCTCCGCAAGTTTTTTGTGAGCCGTGTTCGGTTCAATTCCGGAAACAAGAATCTTTTCCCGGTAAAAGCGGTAGAACTCGCGTGGATTATTTCGGAAAAATCCTGCGCTTAAAATCTCCTCAGGCGGATAATCCCATTTCTGATGGTATAATCCGTCTACACTGCGGAAATCAGGAATACCGCTTTCCGTGGATACACCTGCTCCGCCAAAAAACACAATACTGCTGCTGGAGTCTATCATCTCCTGCAGTCTTTGTATCTGCTCATCGCCAGCCAAGTGCAGCCTCCTTGAAAACGAATTTCTCCAATTTGTCCACCTTCTATAATATAACACTTTTTATGATTTTGGAATACTAGGCTTTACTTTTTTTCCTTTTTTTTCGGGATACCGTTTGTTTTTACAACTTTCTTCTATAATATAGTCTCTTTTTTGTTATACACGGGCCCTCTCTTAGGAAATATCAGGACATATCCACAGAATCTGTTTTATTCGTGCGGAGGGTTCAATACCCCGACGCTCTGCGTCGAAATAAAGGGTATTGAACCCGACTGCAATACCTTATGAGAACACCATACCTCGACGCTCTGCGTCGAGTGTTGGTGATTCCACAAGTTTTCCACAGGGAATTTTTGATTTTTCCACAAGTTGATAAAAAAAAATTCTTAATTTCAAATTTTATGTAGACTTAGGGGGAATTCTTTTTTCAGCTTTTCATTTTATTATATTACATAAAGTTACATCATTTATTGAAACAATATTTAAGAAAAAGGGGCTTGACACGGAATTTTTTTCACAGAATTTTTCAAAAACACGCAGCTTATCCACATCTTCCGCACAGAAACCCACAAGTTTTCCACAGGGGTGGAATTCAGGCGGGAATCTGCAATGACCGGGGATTTCCGTGGGCAAAGAGACTTCCCTGAAACAGAGTCTCATCTTTCGAAGGCTTCATTTCCGGCATTTACGAGGCTTTCTCCGTTTCGATTGAAAACATTTTAAAGCGGTGTGTTTTTTTGAGAATTTATTTGCTTTTTGCAATTTTTGCAATTATAATGATGTGTATGGAATCAATTCAAAATATAGTAGAATATTATGACGAGTTGTATCCGGTTTCGGACGCTCAAAAAAAGTTTTTCACATCTCTTACCACAGCCTATCCTGTTCCTGTGAAATTCCTGCGTCTTGGATGCGGTTCAGGACTTTTCGAACATCTGCTTGCACGCGAGGGGAATGATGTGACCGGCATTGAGGCACGCACGGAGCTTTTGCGCTCTGCAAATTTGAGACGGCGGAATCAGCTTATGGCCATCAGGTTTTTCCAGATGTCCACACTTGATATGACGCGGTTTCTGGGAGCCGGTTTTTACAATGTGATTTATTCCCTCAACAGCAGGATTGTTTTTGTGCGCGATAAAACCCTGATGCGGAAATTTTTCTTTGACTGCAGAAAACTTCTTACGACCGACGGAACCCTGGTGCTTCAACTGCTGAATTTTTCCATTTTCAAAGACCACAAGATGCAGCTTCCGACACGGAAGAGCGTCAGATCCGCACTTTTCACCGAAATTTCATCACAGTCCGACGGAATCTGGGTTTTGAATCAGGAAGTGGAGACAGGAAACGGAAAGATGCTGCCTGTTTTAGAGGACGAAAAGATTTATCCGCTTGTCCCGGATGAAATCAAGGAATTTGCCAAAGAGGCAGGTTTCCAGAAGATTGAGCTTTTTTCCGATTACAACAGGTCTCCATTTACAGGAAAGGAAGAATCTTTGATTGCCCTTGTCTCCTGACGAAAAGGATCAACATTCCACTGGTAAGACCGGGAAAATCCGCCTGACTGCGCTGTATGCACGAAATCCCCGTCTGCCCTATGGGAACCTCTAAAAATGCGATATTTTAAAGTCCGTAATTTCGGACTTTAAAACTCGACGGCAACCTCAATTAGTAGTTTTTCGAGGTTGCCCTATCTTATTTCCCAGCGGCTGCCCTTGCGGAAGAAACGGTTGGCATTCACTTCAAGAAGTCTTCCGTCTTCACCGCTGATTTTTACCATGGATGTAATGGGGTTCACTTCGGTGACGCGGAAATTGGTGCCGTCATACTGCAGGCGGATTCCTTCGTTCGGGAGTTTCTTGCGGGCTTCGGCGTACCAGTCATATTCATAGCTCAAACAGCACAGAAGCCTTCCGCACTGTCCGCTGATTTTCATGGAATTAAGACTCAGATTCTGCTCCTTTGCCATGCGTATGCTCACAGGCCGGAGTTTGTCGCTCACCTGATGGCAGCAGTAAGGCCTTCCGCAGACACCCAGACCGCCCGTTATGCGGCTTTCGTCTCTCACACCAATCTGGCGGAGTTCGATGCGCATTTTGAAGACGGAAACCAAATCTTTTACCAGTTCCCTGAAATCCACACGGCTGTCGCTTGAGAAAAAGAACAATGCTTTCGGCTCACCCACCAGAAAATGCACGGTTATGAGTTTCATTTCCAGATGATGATACGCCACTTTTTCCCGGAACACTGTGAAGGCCTGTTTTTCTTTTTCCACCAATTCACGGAGTTTTTCCTCGTCCTTTTCATCGGCAATGCGGGTCACTTTCACAACATCGGAAGGTTTTATCCCCACCGGATGCTCCGCCTTCCCCAAAACCAGTGCCAGGTCGTCGCCATAGCGGGTCGGGACAATCACTTTCTGCCCCGGATTGAGTTTTCCGCTGTCTGGTCCGATGGCATAGACACCTTCCGAAGAATATTCCAGCTTCAGTTTGTAGAGGTTTTCCGGGAACACAAAATTCTTTGAATAGGAGGAATCGGAAGATTCTGAATCCTCCAGCGCGGAAATATCCTCTTGATCAAAATCTATATCCTGCTCAAAAATATCTGACATTGCGAAACTCCCTATGAAATCAAGTCTACCAATAAACCTTTAATCTCTTCGATTTTGGCCAGCATCATCAGCGTGTCACTGTGACTGTGAAGCATCCATTGCGCCATTTCATCAAGTTTTTTGTTGATTACTACCACCTGTATCTGCGGATTCTTTCTTCTTGTGCGCCTCGCATGCTGTTCGACCCTGAAATTCGTCTTGACGATGTACCGCATAAACTGTCCCACCTTCTTGCGGTAGTCGGCAAATTGTTCCGGCATCTGGCAGTTCTTCAGTTTGTCCGCGGCAATATCCGCAGCATCCTTCAGGAATACCACGGCCTCTTCAGTGCTCATCCCCGCTATTTCGGGTGGAAGTCCTTCTTCTTCAAGGCGGTGTTCAGCCTGTGAGCGCTCAAATGCAGACGCAAACAGTGATTTTTTTGTTTTTTCGGTCTTGGCTTTTTTCTGAGCCTCCTTTGCGGCGGCCTGGGAAGCAGCCTGGGAAGCGGCAAAATAAAGCCCCGGATTTAAAGCGTCAACGCCTTCCATCTAGTACCCTCGGTTGTCCGAATCAGCATCAGCCCGGTTTTCTTCCGATGCTCCCGAAAAAACGTTGTCTCCAAGCGAAATGTGTATGTTCTTTAATATTGATTTTGATGCAATGGCCTTTGTGTCGCGCCAGGAGTTTTCCGCATCGTTATATGCACTCTCATCGACAAGCGAAATGCAGTGTCCGTGTATAACGACGTTTTCCTCCGCCTGAAGCCGGTGTGTCTGTATGTCGCCGATTACTGCACTTGAAGAAAGAAGATGCACCCAGTCAGGGGCTACTATGTTTCCTTTCACAACTCCGCTTACGGTGATTGATTTCGCGGTGATGTTGCCGTTTACCCTTGCCTGTTCACCGACAATCACGTTGCCTGAAGTTTCAAGGTTGCCGTCCAAATCTCCGTCAATCCGCATAAAACCA
>ODAI011796527.1_pt1 | contig 18553 bp, 22 predicted proteins | sample 1539321 | NCBI WGS metagenome assembly ODAI01 (sample SAMN02144231, study PRJEB22623) | gut metagenome | biome: sheep rumen | host: Ovis aries | place: New Zealand
CAGGCCCGCCATCTCGGCGCAAGGGCTCGCACATCAAGCCCAATCGCCACAATAAGGAAAAACCGCAATAACTTAATCATGGAGGTGCGACATGCCGAAGAACAGGCCATTGCCCACGAGTGACCCCGACTCCATCGAGGAAGCGTGGGCGGCTGGCGATGAGGTCGGCATGGTCCGCGCGGTCGTGCGCAAGTACGCGCGGGTGCTCGACATGACCGACAGCGGGCGCGACATCAAGCCGCTCGCCACGGGCATGTTCGAGGCGGTGGACAAGCTCCACGCGATGGAGGCCGCGAGCGGCGCTGGCAACGTCACGCCGCTGGCCGACATACTGAAGAAGGCAGAGAGCATCAGTGCGACGGGGTAGCCAGCAGCCCACGTACTCGTGGTGCGCCAGCTACAACCGCACGGAAGGCGGGCTCGCGTCTGCCCTCGCGGACGCTTACGGCCTGCCGCCCCACCCGTGGCAGCGGCTGCTCCTGAACGACTGGCTCGCGCTGGACGATGACGGGCGGCTGCTGAACAAGTTGTCCGTCCTGCCCGTGCCGAGGCAGAACGGAAAGACCGGCGTGTGCGACCCGCGCGAGACGTGGGGACTCGTCCACCGCGGCGAGTGGATACTGCACACGGCGCAGGAGTACCAGACCGCCAAGAAGGCGTTCGACAGGCTGCGCGAGAAGTTCGGCGCGTGCAAGAACGACCCGCTGGCGAAGTACCCGGAGCTGAACGTGATGGTGGACAGGTACACGACGAGCGCCAACCAGATGGTGCTCGACCTGACCAACGGCGCGCACATCGAGTTCCGAACGCGCGGCAGCAACTCGGACATGGGACGAGGCGGCACGTTCGACCTCGTGGTCATAGACGAGGCGCAGAGCTACACGGACGCGCAGGACGCGGCGCTCTCGCCGCTCAACTCGGCGGCACCTCACGGGAGCCCGCAGACGATACTGATGGGCACCGTGCCGGAGCCGACAGCCGCGTACAAGGGCGAGAAGTTCGCGGCGATCCGCGAGTCGCTGCACAAGGAGCCGTATGACGGCGCGTGCATCCACGAGTGGGCGGCATGCGAAATCGGCGACCCGTTCGACGTCGAACGATGGTACGAGTGCAACCCGTCGCTCGGCTACCAGCTGCTCGAAGCGGCGCTGGAGAAGGACGCGCGCACGATGTCGCCGGAGGCTTTCGCGCGCGAGCATCTGGGCTGGTGGCCCGAACGCTCGCGCATGGCGCAGCCCGCGCTCCCGTGGTCAGACTGGGAGGCGTGCAGGACCGACGAGCCGACCGAGGACGGGCTGGCCGTGTACGCGGTGAAGTTCAGCCCCGACGGCGCAGTCGGCACGCTCGCGAAGTGCACGAGGCCGGAGAGCGGCGCGCCGTTCGTCTACGTGGTGGACAGCCGCAGCATGGCGAACGGCCTCTCGTGGTTCGTGGACAACCTCGCGCAGCGGTGGACGAAGGCGGCGCAGATCGTGATAGACGGCCAGGGCAACGCGCAGGCGCTGACCGACCGGTTGAGGGACGCGGGAGTCCCCGCGAAGGTCATCGTCAGGCCGCGCACGGGCGACGTGATAGCCGCCTGCTCGCGCTTCGCCGACGCGGTTGTCGAGCGGTCGGTCGCGCACTGGGGCCAGCCAGCGCTGGACGCGGCGGCATCATGCCCGAAACGCAAGATAGGAACCAGCGGCGGCTGGGGCTTCGCATCGACCGAGGCCGCGGACGCGACGCTGATGGAATCGGTCGCGCTGGCATATTGGGGCGCGATGACTACGAAACGCAAGCCTGGACGAAAGGCGGTCATCTTCTAAATGGACAACAAGCAACCAGAGCGCGTCTGGAAGCCCTACGCGGTGCCGTTCTCGGCCCCGCGGCTCGGCTCGGACTTCCCCGCCGAGTGGCAGGACATGCTGGACGACCTCATCGGCCTGTGGCAGGCGAAACTCGGGCGCAACCGATTGAAGATGCGCTACTACAACGGGAAGAACGTCCTGCACGACTTCGGCATCTCCATCCCGCCGAGCCTGCTCGACGTGGAGACCGTCGTGGGCTGGCCGCAGAAGGCGGTGGACGCGATGGCGGTCAGGTGCCGCTTCGACGGCTTCACGGCTGGCGATGACGGCGTGCAGGCCGCGCTCGACGGCTTCTCGGAGCGGTCGCGTCTGCGCGTGAAGTTCCGCCAGGCGGTGCAGTCCACCTTGATTCACTCGTGCTGCTTCGGCGTGGTGACGATGTACGAGGACGGCCCGCACGTGGACTTCTACAGCGCGGAGCGGGCGGCGGCACGCTGGGACGACGCGCTCGGGCGCATCGCCTACGGCATGACCGTGGACGACTGGGACGAGCGGGGCGCGTGCGCGCTCACGCTCTACACGAGCGACGCGGCGGTCACGCTGCTGCGCGACGGCAACTGGTGGACGTGGACAGCGGAGCCCATCAGCATGGGCAGGCCGACGATGGAGGCGATAGCCTACAGGCCGACCTTCGCGAAACCCTTCGGCCAGTCCCGAATCACGCGCGGCGTGATGAGCATCACGGACAGCGCGGTCAGGGAATCGCTCCGCACGGAGATATCCGCCGAGTTCTTCACCAGCCCGCAGAAGTACCTGCTCGGAGCCGACCCCGAGGCCTTCGCGCAGACCACGAAGTGGGAAGCGTACATCGGCAACATCTTCGCCGTCGGGCGCGACGAGGACGGCAACTTGCCGACCTTCGGGCAGCTGTCGCAGGGCAGCATGCAGCCGCACACGGACTACATGCGCAGCCTCGCGGCGAGGTTCAGCGGCGAGACGAACGTCCCCATCTCGACGCTCGGCGTGATACACGACCAGCCCGCCAGCGCGGAGGCCATCTACGCCGCCAGCGAGCCGCTCATCATCGAGTGCGAGGACTTCAACGACGGCGCGAGGGAATCGCTCCGCACCCTGGCGCTCATGTGCCTCGCGGGCGAGACCGACACGCCGCTGGACGAGCTGCCAGCCGAGGCGCGCGACTTCACGCCGAACTTCCGCAACCCTGCGATGCCGAGCGTGGTCAGCCAGACCGACGCGATGGTGAAGATCGCGGCGGGGGTGCCGGAGTTCGCGGGCCCGGGCGTTTTTTTCGAGGAGCTCGGCTTCGGCGAGGACAGGCGCAGGAAGGCGAAAGCCGCCATCGAGCGCAACCGCGCGGGCTCGCTGCTGAACGCCATCGTGGGCGCGGAAGATGCCGACGTATAGGCAGACGCGGGCCTACGCGCGGGCGCGCAACTCCGTCGCGGAGCGGGGCAGGCGCGAGTTCGACCGCCTCGCGAGGGCGGTGGACCTGTCGGCACCAGACGCGCTGGACAGGCTGCAGGCCATAGCGCACGCGGTCATGCTGACCTACGGCGCGGCATCCGCCGAGCTGGGCGCGAGGTGGTTCGACACGTGCTCGCCGAGGGACGCGGCACCCGCCGCTCTGTCCACCTCCGCGGCCAAGCGCAGGCTGCACGAGGGCGTGGCATACGAGTGGGGGCGCTTCACAGCCGACGAGATAGGCTCGCGCGAGCTGGTGGACGGCTGCACCGCGAAGGCCAAGGAGGCCGTGCTGTCGGCTGCGTCCGAGACGCTCTTCCAGTCCACCGCGCGCGACGTGGAATCGCGCGGCGGCGAGGTCAGGTACACGCGCGTCGCGTCGGGCGATTCCTGCGCGTTCTGCGCGCTGCTCGCCGCCGAGGACAGGACCTTCGACAGCGAGGACACGGCGGCGTTCGACGCGCACGACGGCTGCATGTGCGTGGCGGTACCGTACCACGGGGCCGCTGACGTGAGCGGCTACGACCGCAGCGATTACGAGAACATGTACGAAAAGGCCAGGGACACCATCCGCGGGGACATGTCCGACGAGCTGAAACAGCGAATCGCGGATGCCCGCCGTCAGCGCGAGGCGCGCGGCGAGAGGTGGACGACCACGCACAGCGTGCTGGTCGCGATGCGCTGGCAGAACGGCATGGAGCACTAATCAGGTGACACGCGCCACGCGGCGCTTCACATAGCCGAGGCCGAACGGCAGCGGCACCGACCGACGGCATCCGCAACGGGTGCCTTTTTCTATGCCCCGAAACGGGGAGAACGGAGCCAATCATGGCAGAAGAGACGATGCAGGCAGACCCCGCGCAGGTGGACGATTCCGCGCAGACCGAGCCGCAGGCCGAAACGGACTGGCAGGCCGAGGCCGAGCGCTGGAAAGCCCAGTCCCGCGAGTGGGAGAAGCGCAGCAAGGCCAACAAGAGCGCAGCCGAGGAGCTGGAAAAGCTCAAGGCCGAGCAGATGACCGAGCAGCAGCGAGCCGAGGCCAGAGCCGAGAAGGCGGAGGCGGAGCTCGCCAAGATGGTCGCCAAGGCCGAGCACGACGAGGCCGTCAGGCGCGTCGCGGAGAAATCGGGAGTCCCGATGTCCCTGCTCGACCCGTGCACCGACGAGGAGCACATGCAGGCCATCGCGAAGGAGTGGACGGCACACCAGCAGCCAGCGCACGCGGTGCCGACCGCGAAGGGTTCGCGCATCGTCAGGGAGAAGGACGACGAGAACGCGGACAGCCGCGAGTTCGTCCACAAGCTTTTCGGCAAGGAATAACCAAGAAAAAGAAGGAGCCAACATGGCAGCAATCGCAACCTCCGGTATCACCGTACCCGTGTCCGTGGCCAACGACATCTGGGCCAAGGCACAGCAGACCTCCGTCCTCGCCCGCCTCGCGCAGGCAGAGCCGCAGAAGTTCGGCCAGTCCAACGTCATGACGCTCACGGGCGACATCAAGGCCGAGCTCGTCGGCGAGGGCGCGGAGAAGTCCCCGACCAACCCGACCTTCGGCAACATCACGGTCAACCCGCGCAAGCTCCAGGTCACCGTCCGCATGTCCAACGAGGTCAAGTGGGCCGACGAGGACTTCATGCTCGACGTTTGGAACACCTGCGCCGAGCGCGGCGCTGGCGCTCTGGGCCGTGCGCTCGACCTCGTGGGCATCCACAAGCTCAACCCGCTGACCGGCACGGTCGCCTCCTCCGTCTCCGAGGGCATCGCCGACACGACCAACAGCACGACGCTGACCCCCGGCGATTACGTCGAGGCCGTCGAGGCCGCAGCCGGTCTCGTCATCGCCGACGGCTACGTCCCGACGGGCGTCGCCTTCGACCCGACCTTCAGCTTCGGGCTGGCCACGCAGCGCGATGGCAACAACCTGCTCATCAACCCCGCGCTCGGATTCGGCACCGACCTGACCAGCTACGCTGGCATGGCAGCTGCCGTCTCCAACACGGTCAGCGCTTCCGCTGAAGCCGCCACCGCCACCAAGGTGCTCGCCATCGTCGGCGACTACAGCGCCTTCCGCTGGGGCGTGCAGCGCGAGATCGCGGCGCATATCGTCGAGTTCGGCGACCCCGACGGCCTCGGCGACCTGCAGCGTCAGAACCAGATCGCTCTCCGCATGGAGATCGTCTACGGCATCGGCATCGCCGACAAGGACGCATTCGCCAAGATCGTCTCGGCCTAAGCCATGGCCGATTACGTCTACATCCCGACTGGCAAGCGCGTGAGCGTCGCGGACGGCAAGCAGATGCCGCCCGCGCTCTTCGCGCCTGCAGAGGGGCAGAAGGCAGAGCCGAAGAAGGCAGCGCCCAAGAAGGCAGCGCCGAAGAGGGCGACGGCCAAACCAAAGGCAGCGCCGCGCAAGCGCGCAGCCGCCAAGAAGGAGCAGTAAATGGCATACGCGGAAGTATCCGACATCGAGCGCCGCTGGCGCGCTTTGTCCACCGAGGAGCAGACGCGCGCGGAGGCGCTGATAGAGGACGCTTCCGCGATGCTCGACGCGCTGTGCGGGAGCGTGGACGCGGACATCGCGCGCATCGTGGTGTCCGACATGGTGATCCGCGCGATGAGCGCGACGCAGGCCGACAGCTTCGGCGCGTCGTCCATGTCCATGACGGCGGGGCCGTACTCGCAATCGTGGAGCTACAGCAACCCGAGCGGCGACCTCTACCTCACCAAGCTGGAGAAGCGCATGCTCGGCATCACCGCCAGCTACATCGGCAGCATCAGCCCGAGAATCGGGGCGACCGATGATTAGCGGCACGACCGTGAGCGTCGCGTACAGGACGCGGAGCGGCGTGGACAGATTCGGCAACCCGACGTGGGCGGAGGCCTCCGAGTCGGTGGAAAACGTTCTCATCGCACCAGGGGCCACGGCAGACCTGGAGGCCAGCCGTCCCGAGGGCGTGACGGTCGCGTACACGCTCCATTTCCCGAAGGGCTATGACCGCGACCTGACGGGCTGCACCGTCTCGCTGCCCGCGCCGTGGGCGAACGAGGACGGCTACCGCGTGGTGGGCGAGCCGCGCCCGTACATGGACGCTAACACGCCAGGCGCGTGGCACATGGCCGTGGAAGTGGAGCGCGCGCATGGCTGACATCGTGCGCGTGGACATCGACCAGCAGGCGCTGCGCGACGCGGTGAGCCGAGGCGAGGGCCTGTCCTCCGTGCTGTCCGACATAGCTGGGAGCATCTGCGGGCGGGCCAACTCCATGAGCGCGGGTTTCCGCACGGGCCTGTACCACGTGGACCACGAGTCGCCCGCCGTGGGCGACACGCAGCCCGAGTACGCGTACGACGTGCAGGAGGGCAAGCGCGGCCCCGTGGGGCTGGTGTGGACGAACAACTACGCCGCCATGAAGGACTGCTACGAGAACAACACGCTGCTGAAGGCGAGGGGCTGACATGTACTCGATAACCGAGGAAATGGTGCGGTGGCTGGCGGGGCTGGGCTTCGCCGCGTCAACCGAGCCGCCGAAGACGGGGAACGAGTTCGTTACCGTCGAGCGCACGGGCGGCGCTGTGTCCGACATGGTGGACCATCCCGCCGTCGCGGTGCAGTGCTGGGCCAGGAGCGCGGCGCGCGCCGAGGAGATGGCGAACGCCGTACGGCTGGCGGCGCTCACGGGAGAGCTGCCGCGCGGCGTGCACTCCATGCGCGTCAACGCGGGGCCGTACCCGTATTTCGACGAGTCCACCCGCCTGCCGCGCTACCAGATCTTCTTCGACTGTGCGGCGCAGCTCGTCGATTGATTACCGATAACCAACCGAATAAAGGAGGTAGCCAATGGCTACTATGAACGCAGCGGAAGTCGGCGTCGGCTCCGCTAAGGCCACGGGCGCGATCTACGTGGCACCGCAGGGCACGACCCTGCCGACCGACGCGACCACGGCGCTGCCGAGCGCGTGGAAGCTGCTCGGCTTCACGAGCGACGCGGGCGTGACCATCAGCGAGTCGGTGTCCACCGACGAGATTCGCGCGTGGGAGGGCCGCTCGACGGTCTACACCGTCACGACCGAGTACACCGAGTCGGTCGCGTTCGCGCCCATCCAGTGCAACGCCGACGTGGCGAAGCTCACGTGGGGCGACGACGCCGTCACGGTGGACGACCAGACCGGCGCTATCCACGCCGCCCACAGCGGCAAGAACATGGAGCCGGTGTGCATCTGCGTCGAGACGACCCCGCGCGAGAACATCGTCAAGCGCTACTGCGGCACCTTCCAGCTCACCGAGCGCGGCGAGCAGACGATGGACGGCACGCAGGTCGAGGGCCGCTCGCTGACATTCAACGCCGTGGCGGATTCCAACGGCGTGACGATGCACGAGTACACGGCCTTCACGGACTAGCGGAGGGGCGCGATGGCACAGTCAAAGCCTGAAGCGGGGGCCAAGGCCCCCGACGCGCCCGTCTCCGATTACCCCGAGATAGCGGTGGACACCGCCGCGCTCGGCAAGTGGCAGACGCTGCGCTACATCAGGACCATATCGGACCCAGACGCCGACGACTTCGCCAAGATCGACGCGGGCTTCGGCTTCGTCGAGGCCGTGTGCGGCATGGACGAGGACGCCATCGTCGAGGCGTGCGGCGGCGAGGACGCGACCACCGAGGCCGTCATGGGCTTCGTCGCCCACGTCATCAGGACGTGCTACCCAAAAGGCTGACGGCGCTCGCGGCGCTGATGGACTCGCACGAGGCCGAGCTCCGCGCCGACCTGCAGCGGGTCTACGGCATCGACCTCGACCACGCGATGGCGGGCGAGCACACGGCGGACCACATCGCGATGCTCGTGTCGCAGCTGCCGCCGGAATCGCGGGTGCGCGAGGAGGTGGACCCCGACGCGGCGTGGACGCTCACGGACGTGCTGCTGGCCACGGTGTGCAACCAGCTGGCGGCGTGGATGTGGGCGATGAGCGACAAGCGGAAGCGGGGCAACCGCCCGCAGCCCATCGGCCCGTCGTGGATGCGCAGGCGCGAGCGGCGGCTGGAGTCGCGCGCCCTGCCAATCGACGAGTTAATGCAGATATTGAGCAAAGATAGGACGGTGAGGGATGGCTGATTCCGTCATCGGCACCGCCTCGCTGCAGGTCGTCCCCGTCGTGGACAGCTCCGCGGCGGGCGGCATCGCCAGCGAGCTGACGGGCAGCATCGACGGCGGCGCTATCGGCGCTGCGCTCGGCGGCGACATCACGGGCGCGCTGTCCGGCGCGCTGTCGAAGTTCGCCGTCCCCGCGGCGGTCGTGACCGCGCTGGCGGCGGTGGGCAAGGTCGGCTTCGACGCCTTCGAGCAGGTCGAGGCCGGCACGAACGCCGTCATCACGGCGACGGGCGCTACGGGCGAGGCGGCGGAGCAGCTGAACGCGGTGTACGAGAACGTCGCGCGCAACGTCGTGGGCGACTTCGGCGACATCGGCAGCGCGGTCGGCGAGCTGAACACCAGATTCGGCCTCACTGGCGACGCCCTGCAGGGCGCGGCCGAGGAGACCATGAAGTACGCCAAGGTCACGGGACAGGACGCGACCAAGGCCGTGCAAGATGTCAGCCGCATGATGAACAACGCGGGCATCTCGTCCGACGAGTACGCCGCCACGCTCGACAAGCTGACCGTCGCGGGCCAGCAGGCTGGCATCGACGTGGGCAAGCTCGCCAACGACGTGACCGCGAACGCGGCATCCTTCCGACAGCTCGGATTCAGCACCGACGAGAGCATCGCGATGCTGGCCAGCTTCGAGAAGAGCGGCGCGAACACGAGCCAGGTGCTCGCGGGCATGAAGAAGGGCGTCGCCGAGTGGGCGAAGTCCGGCAAGGACGCCAAGACGGGCTTCACCGACTTCGTGAGCGGCGTGGCGGACGGCAGCGTGAGCGCAGCCGACGCGATAGACATCTTCGGCGCTCGCGCGGGCACGGCGATGTACGACGCGGCGAAGCAGGGGCAGCTCGACTTCTCGGAAATGTACGCGGCGATAAGCGGCGACACGAGCGGCGCGCTCGACACGGTGTACGAGGACACGCTGACCGCATCCGATAAGATGGGGCTGGCGTGGCAGAACGTCACGCTCGCCATGTCGGACGCGTTCGCGCCCGTCATGGAGATAATCGCGGGCGTGCTCGACGGCGCGATAGTCCCCGCGATCCAGACCATCAGCGGGGCCGTCTCCGAGTTCATGGACAACGCGAAGGGCGCGTTCGAGGGCTCGCCGATTCCGGGCGTGCTCGACACGATAGCGAGCGCAGCGTCCAACCTCGGCGGCGTGATAGCGTCCACCCTGGGGCCGTCATTCCAGGCGGCGGTGGACTTCATACAGCCCGCCATCGACGAGCTGGGCAGCTTCGCGGCGGAGGTCTTCCCGCAGATAGCGTCGGTGGTCAGCGACGCGATGGGCGTCATCGGCGACATCGTGCAGGCCGTCTGGCCGCTGGTGGCGTCGATTATCGGCAGCGTGATGAACCGCGTGAAGAGCGTGGTCACGGTCGTGTGGCCCGTCATCAAGAGCGTGGTCACGAACGCGATAAACGGCATCAAGACGGCGATAAACGGTATTCGCGGCATCGTGAGCGTGGTCAAGGGCGTCTTCGACGCGGTGAAGACCGCCATCACGAACCCGATAAAGGCCGCGAAGGACACCGTCAAGGGCATCGTGGACGCCATCAAGGGCTTCTTCTCGAACTTCCACATCACGATACCGCACATCAACCTGCCGCACTTCGTCATCTCGCCAGCTGGCTGGCAGATAGGCGACCTGCTGAAGGGCAGCATCCCCAGCCTGTCCATCCAGTGGTACAAGGCAGGCGGCTGGGTGGACCAGCCGACCGCCATCGCGGGCGAGTCTGGCGGAGAGTTCGTGTGGCCGAGCTACGGCCCGTATCTCGACCGCTACGCCGACGCGCTGACCGAGCGCATGGGCGGCGGCGTGGTCATCAACATGAGCTACAACGCGGGCGATGACGCGAAGACCATCGTGATGGACATCGCGCGCGAGATGAAGATGCAGGGATTGGCAGGTGCGTGGTAAATGGCCGACGTTAGCATCACCAAGAAGCCGACCAAGAAGGTCGGGAGCCTGTCCACGCCCGCCGTGACGTGGGGAAGCAACCCGTCGTGGAAGGCCACGTGGAAGGTCCCGTCCGCGCTGACGAGCGGCAAGAACAAAGACCGCGCGCAGAAGCTGCGCGTCCGCTGGCTTCTGTCGGGCGGCGCGAAGGGCGGCACCGACCTCGTGGGCAAGAACGACGGGCTGAAGGAGTGGAAGCTCGCCCTCTCGTCCACCTCGCAGACGGTCAGCATGTCGCAGATAAAGGGGCGCGCGAGCTGGTATCCCGTCACGAACAACATCTTGCAGTTCGTGAACGTGTCCGTCGCGCCGTACAACAAGGTCGGCGAGGGACCCGTCACGTCGAAGTACTTCACAATCAAGCCGCCCGCGAACCCGTCGGTCGGCGTGAGCGCGATAGACGGCGAGACCGGCAACGTCACGGTCACCGTGAACACGCCGGCGAGCAGCGGCGCGCAGGAGCGCTACGACACGCGCTACGTAATCACCAAGCACGACAGCAGGACGGGGAAGTGGACGACGCTCGCCAACACGTCCACCACGTCCACGGGCATATCGCCGAGCTACGACGCGAGCGACTACCAGTCGCTTAACGCGACGCAATACGTCGAGTACCGCGTCGAGGCGTGGGCGCGCGGGCTGGCAGGCGATTCCGGGCACGTCACGGCGACGCACGTCGTGGCGTACCCCGCGAAGGCGACCATCACAAGCGCGGCGGTGACGGGTATGGGCACGGGCGGAAAGCTGATAGCCTACGTCAAGCCCAACGGCACGTACCAGCACCCGGTCGATCGCATGCGCCTGCAGGTGCTCGCCGACACGACGATAGCGACCGCCGCCGCAGCCGCGCTCGTCCCCGAGAGCGACTGGGACAACGTCGCGGTGGACAACGGCAACTGCTCGGCGCTCCAATGCGACATATCGGCGGTCATCCCGTCGGCGGGCAAGCACACGTGGATACGCGTCAAAAGCTGGCACGACCTGGAGGACGCGCTGTACGTGTTCAGCGAACCCGTGATGCTGCCGGGAGTCGAGACGATCGCGCCGAGCGCGTCCACCACGACGTTCAAGCTGGCGAGCGTGACACCAGGCGCTGACGGTCGCTCCGCAATCGCGGTCGTCGGGTGGACGGACCAGAACACGGGCACGGAGCTTTCGTGGAGCGAGGAGCCCGACACGTGGGAATCGACCGACGAGCCGGAGACGCACCAGTTCACGTGGGAAGACGCTACGCCAGCGGTGAGCGGCTACCAGCACAGCGCGACGATCGTGATGAAGAAGCTGGACGAGGGCTCGACGTACTACGTGCGCGCGCGCCGCTACCTCGACCGCGACGGCGACATCACGTACTCGCACTACAGCGACACGCTCACCGTCATGCCCGTGACCTCGCCGAGCAGCGTCGTGCTGATGTGCGACGGCTACGTGGCGCGCGGCAGCGGGCTGGACGTGGCGTGGTCATATGACAGCACCGCCGAGCAGAAGCGCTGGCAGCTCGTGAGCGACGACCTGGATGGCACGGTCATCGCGGAGGGGACGGACCCGTACGGCAGCACGGTCATCAGCGCCGAGCGGCTGGACGGCATCGCCGCGCTGGTCGGCTCGGAGACGCTGCAGATGCACGTGGAGGTATCGACGGGCGGCGCGCTGGTGTCGTCGTCCACGCGCACGGTGCGCATAGTGGACGCTCCCGTGCTGACCGTGAACACGACCAGCCCGCTCACCGTGCAGCCGCAGTACGTCGGCATCACCGTGACGAGCGAGTGCGACCTCGCGGTCATCGTGACAGCGGACGGCATCGGCGGGCAGGCACCGTACGGCACGCTCGACCAGATGGCGGGCGACGTGGTGTGGTCTGGCGTTGTCTCGCCGCAGTACGCCGCGAGCGAGTGGACGACGGGCAAGAGCGCCATGTTCGCGCTGCCGGGCGGGCTGGCGTTCCACGACGGCGGCAGCTACACGGTCAGCGTGAGGGCGACCGACCGCGACACTGGTCTGCAGTCGGAGCCCGTCACGGCGGGCTTCACCGTCGCGTGGGCGCACCAGGCACCAGACGTGCCCGACGACCTGTCCGTCATACCGTATGACGTGACCGACGCGGACGGCATCCGCACGCTGGGCGTGAGCATCCAGCTCGCGGCACCGCAGGACGCAGCGCAGACGGACGTTTACGACATCTACCGCGTGACTGGGGACGGCTCGCACCTCGTGGGGAGCGGCTACGCGCTGGACGAGCTGGTGGACGATAGATACGCGCCGTTCGGCGACGGCGAGCATTCGTACATCGTCGCGCTGCGGACCGCGGACGGGGACACCTCGTGGTTCGAGTTCCCCTACGAGCTGCCGTGCGACACCCTGCGCTTCGACTTCGGCGGCGGCTACGTCGAGCTGCCGTGGAACGTCGGCGTGCAAGACCAATATTCGAAGGACTTCGAGAGCCGCAAGCACATGGACGGCAGCGTCGGCGGCTACTGGGCCGATGGCGTGAGCCGCAAGGCGGGATTGTCCACCGACATCATCAGGCTGGACAACCCGACGGAGCACGCGGCGGTGCGCGAGCTGGCGCGCCACGTCGGCAGCGTGTTCGTGCGCACGCCGAACGGCAGCGCGTACGAGGCCAACGTGGACGTGAGCGGCATGGACGCGAGCTATTCGGGCGGCTTGACCGCCGTCAGCATCGACGCGGAGGAAATCAGCCCGACGGGGGCCTTCGACATGCCGCTGCCCGCGGCCGACACCGAGGACGAGAGCGAGGAGGTGGAGCCGTGATCGACTGGACGCGCGGCTACACCGCCCGCTGGCGGCTCTACGGCGTGAACCGCGACACGTGGGCAGACGCGGGGCAAATCGAGGGCTTCCGCGACGCGAAGATCGAGCGCTCCATGACCGACGACGCGCCGCTGCTGGAATCGGGCGGTTTCTCGCTCGACGGCGAGCTTGCGGACGGCTACTACCGCCTCGCGATGATAGCCGAGCAGGACGGGCAGGCGGAGCGGGTGGACGTGTCCACGCTGCTCTGCTGCGCGTCGAGCGGCACCGCCGACAAGGGAGCGGACGGCGTGGAGGTGGTCGGTCGCAGCGTGCTGTGGCCCGCTTCCACCCGCCTGCTCACGCACGGCGCTTACGCGCCCGCTGGCGTGGACGGCGCGGACTTCGCGGCGGACCTGCTGCGCGAGTGCGTCCACTGCCCGGTGACGGCGGTCGGCGGCTTCGAGCTGGCGCAGCACGTCGTGTTCGACCTCGGCGCGAGCTATCTGGAGGCCGCCTGGGCGGTGCTAGACGCGGGCGGCTGGTGCATGCGCATCGACGGGCGCGGCGAGGTGTCGGTGCAGCCGAGGCCGACGGAGCCGCGGCTGGAGCTGTCCACGGTCAACGCCGCGCTGCTGCAGCCGGGCATCGGGCACTCGCTCGATTTGTCCGAGGTGCCGAACCGCTACACGGCGGTGGACGATGCGCAGGTGGCGCAGGCCGTGAACGACGACCCGACGAGCGAGACGGGCATCCCGCGTCGCGGCTACGTCATCGACATTGTGGACGACAGTCCCGACCGAGTGAACGGCGAGACGCTGGCGGCGTACGCGACGCGCAGGCTGCGCGAGGAATCGACGCTGGTGGACGAGCGCACGTACACGCGCGAGTTCGTCCCCGGCGTATTACCGTACGACATCGTGCGCGGCTCCATGCCGAGCGTGCGGCTCGACGGGGACATGACCGTGCGCAGCCAGTCGCTGTCGTGCGGCAGGGGAATCGTGGTGACGGAGAAGGCGGCGAGGGAGGTCGTGACATGGCGGGGATAACCGAGGCCATCTGGCAGCTGCGCGATTCGCTCAGGGCCAAGGCGGCGCGACCGTCCACGTCCAAGGCGGCGGCTACGGTATCTCGCATCGAGCCAGACGGCACCGTGTGGGTGCGGCTGGCGGGAAGCGACGGCGAGACGCCGATCACGAAGCCGACCACCGCGGAAGTGGCGGCAGGCGACAGCGTGACGGTGGAAATCGGGCGCGGCTCGTCGCGGCTCGTGGGCAACGCGTCCACTCCCGCCGTGGGGGCGGCGCAGGTGACCACCATCGTCAACCCCGTCGCGGAAATCGCGGCGCAGGCGGTGACCGACGCGGCCACGGCGGCGACCGCTGCGACCGAGGCGACGGAATCGGCGTCGGTGGCGAAAGCCGCGGCGGACAGCGCGAACGCGAACCTGAAGAGCGTGGTCAGCGGCGCGCAGACCGTCGAGAAGGCGGTCAGCGTCATGCAGACGGCGCTGGAGGCGGTGGTGGACTACGACCCGACCACCGACACGACCACCGAGTGGTTCTGGCACGACGCGGACGGCGCGCACGTGCTCGGCGAGACGAGCGGCTACCGCAACGACATCGACTCGACGGGCATGCACATCGTGGACGTGAGCGACGAGTCCGAGGTGGCGCAGTTCGCGGCCGACGGCGCGCAAATCAGCGTGGGCGGCGCGAACGTGTTCAGCGTGGAGCCGAACGGGACGGCAGAGACCGCGACCGTGACGGAGCCAGTTGTGGACAGCGACACACGTGTAGCCGACACATCGGCCTACATGCGCAGCCTGTCCGTGACACCGCAGAGCGGCACGAACGTGACCGTGCAGCTCGCGTTGAGCGTGAGGGCTTCTGGCACGACGCGCACATCCGCGGCGACGGCGAGCGTGCCTTTCGACGGCTCGCAGACGCACTACGTGGACGTGCGCGACCAGCGCGACATCGTGACGCTGCGCGTGGTTGTGCAACGCGACGGAGACGTGCTCGTGCGCGTCGAGACCGCTGGCGTGTCATACGTGGACGTGCTGACGACCTCGACGTACTCGTACACGTTCGTCGCGGAGGGGCCGCAGCTGTCGTTCGGCATCGGCACAAGAGCGGCATCGTCCAACCAGACCGCGCTAGGCCGATGGAACGTCGAGGACGCGTCGGGCGATTACGCGCTCGTCATCGGCAACGGCACGTCCACCACGCGCGGCAACGCGCTCACCGTGGACTGGAACGGCAACGTCGAGTGCGGCACGGTGAACGGCGTGGACGTGACGAAGCTCGGCGGCGCTATCGCGACGCAGTACGTCACGGTGAGCATCGGCAAGGCCTACGGGAGCCACGTCGCGGTCAACGCGCCGACGGTGAGCGGCTACACATTCCTCTGCTGGCTCACGAGCTGCACGGGCGGGTGGACGGGCACGACCTACTTCCAGAACCCGCAGTCCGCGTCCACAAGCCTCTGGAACGCGACGTACGGGCAGAGCGGCACCGGCACGGCCTACGCCTACGCGATGTACGTGAGGGACGCGACGTGATGGACGTGATGCAGACCCTGCTCGCGTTCCTCTCGCCGATATGCGTGGCGGTCATCGGCGCTGTCCAGGCGAACTGGCGGCGCAGCGACCGCAGGGACGCGGAGGCGTGGCGCGAGCAGCAGAGGCTGAAAGAGGACGAGCGGCGGCGGGAGTGGGGCGCGGTCGAGAACGGCGTGCGCAGCCTCCTGCGCGCGTCCATCATGCGCACGCACCACGCGTGCGTAGCGCGCGGCAGCGCGTCCACCGTCGACAAGGAGGTCATCGAGCGCGACTTCGAGGCTTACAGGGGCCTCGGCGGCAACGGCGTGGCGGTGTCATTGCACGACGAGGTGATGGCGCTGCCCACAATCGACAAGGAGTGATCATGGACATGTTCCTTCAGTACATCGCGCCCGTCGCGATGGTCATCTGCGCGGTGGTGTGCTTCATAGTCAAGCAGGCCGCGCAGTCCGAGAAGCTCGACCGCTTCATCCCGTGCATCAGCGCGGTGCTCGGTCTGGTCATCGTGGCATGGGCGAACCACGCTGTGAGCCCCGAGATCGTGGCGCAGGGGCTGGTGAGCGGCCTCGCCGCGACGGGCTGCTACGAGCTGGTCAAGCAGTTCGTGCAGCTGGCTGGTGAGGGCAAGTGAGCCGCCTGACGGTCGGGCACCTGCTCGACGTGGCGGCTGCGGAGGTCGGCTACTTGGAGAAGCGCAGCAACGCGCAGCTGGACGACAAGACCGCGAACGCTGGCAGCGCGAACTTCACTAAATACGGGCGCGACATGCACAAGCTGCAGCCGCGCAACATGGACCACCCAGCCGCGTGGTGCGACTGCTTCGTGGACTGGTGCTTCTGGAAAGCGTCTGGCAAGGACGCGAAGAAGGCGAAGAAGGCGCTGTGCGGCGACTTCGACGACTACACCGTGTTCAGCGCCCAGCGCTACAAGGACGCGGGAAGGTGGACGAAAACCGCACACGTCGGCGACCAGGTGTTCTTCAAGGACGCGAACGGCGGCATCTGCCACACGGGCATCGTCGAGCACGTCGCGGACGGCTTCGTCCACACGATAGAGGGCAACACGAGCGGCGCGTCGGGTATCGTGGCGAACGGCGGCGGGGTCTGCCGCAAGGTCTACGGCACCGACTTCAAGCGCATCGCCGGCTACGGGCGGCCCCGCTACGAGAAGCTGGTCGGCTACAAGGCGCTCGTGACGCGCTACCTCTACCCAGAGCCCAAGAAGCAGCCGAAGAAGCGGCTCGCCAAGGTCCCGCGCGGCGCGACCGTGGAGTACGTCGGCGGGAAGTCCGGCAACTGGCGCAAGGTGCGCTACGGCAAGACCGTCGGCTGGATGGGCATCAAGGCGGCGGGAACGCCGACCGCGAGGGGCATCTACGAGCAGTGATTCCGCGCTTCGGCGCGTGGACGTATAGACGGCAGCACGAAAGACGAAAGGACGGAACAGAAATATGACGACGAAGGCAAAAGCCCTTGACCGCTTGATTGACGCTATCGCGGGCGAAGATGTGCCGATGACCTCGCAGACCGTGGCGGGGCGGCTCGACACGCTCGCGGACACGCTCGCGGGCGATGACGTGACGTTTACGGCTCGTGACATTGCGGGGCGTATCTCGCAGCTTGCGGGCATGATCGAGGACGGTACAATTTCCATTGGCGGCGGCGTTCCTAGAGGTTATATCCCGTTTTATATGTTCGAGGTTTCCAGAGACGATTTCATTGCGCTGAGCAGCGATAATATGTTCGATTATATCGACGCTCACGGAATCGAGCCGACGCAATACGTCAAGCTGTACGGCAATGTGGATTCTAATTATGACGTTACTGACTCAGGTGTAATCTGCTCGATGGTCAAGACATTGCCGATTACGACAGAGCCAGATTTGAAGAGTGCGTTTACTGATTTCAGCAATAAGTTTTCCGCACGGTACAAAAAAACGAATCTGTTCAGCGCGAACGTTTCGTATGACTGCCAGATTGACGCAGCAAGCGACGCAATCGGGGCAAATGCGGAGGGGCTGAAATACGCAATCGCATATACTCAAGCAGCCTAATGTCCAAACCCTACGCGCGCCGCTTCTACAACTCGCGAGCTTGGCGCGAAGCGCGCGGCGCGGCGTGACCAGACGACCAACGAAACGACCCCACCTGCATCCCGCGGGTGGGGCGTTTTTTTGTGCCCTTTTTCGCGGCGTTTTCGCGGTGGACGTTCCCGCTGGAAAAACGAGAGGCCAGAGCATGTGCGCCCTGACCTTGAGTCATCTGGTGGGCGATACTGGGTTCGAACCAGTGACCCCCGCCGTGTGAAGGCGGTGCGGGCGGGCGTGGGCGCGGGAAAAGCGCAGGTCAGGCGCTCGCACCTCCGTCGCAATCCACCGAAGATTCGCGGTCGTTTCGCGGCGTTTCGCGGCGGTTTTCGCGGCGGAAGGCACCGTCCACCGCCGCGTCGAGCGCGGAGTCGGAGACGTGCGTGTATATCCGCATGCACACGTCCACCGTCTCCCAGCCCCCGAGCGCCATCATCGCGCGCGGGTGGACCCCCGCCTCCGCGAGCCTGGTGGCGTAGGCGTGGCGCAGGTCGTGCAGCCTCACGCCGTCCATGCCCCACTTGTGCCTGTTGCGCCTCCACCAGCGCGACAGCGCGGGCGGGCGCATCGCGCACATCGAGCCCTCGGAGCGCATCGCGTCCAGCCGCTCGGCGAGCCACCGCGGGACGGGCACCTCGCGCGACTTGCCCGTCTTGGTGGGCAGGACGGAGCCGTCGTCGGCGAGCGAGCGCGCGACCCTGACGCGCGAGCCGTCGAAGTCCTCCCACGTCACCGCGACCGCCTCGGAACGCCGCAGCCCGAGGCACGCGCACAGCGCGACGGC